>OHIN01000217.1_pt1 | contig 44051 bp, 45 predicted proteins | sample 1568261 | NCBI WGS metagenome assembly OHIN01 (sample SAMEA3879578, study PRJEB24766) | human gut metagenome | biome: human-associated habitat; feature: feces | place: USA | collected 1985/1987
GAACTGAATGTAACGGCATTCAATCTCCTTGAAAAAATGGTAGAAATCAAGCGGATAATCACCATTGAAATCATTCACCACAGCGAGGGCATTCCATTCCACGCCATGCTTCTTCAGAAGGTCGATGCCATGCATCACCTTACGGAACGACGGCGCGCCTATCCTGTTTTTGCGATACTCATCGTGGAATTCCTGCGGACCGTCGATCGAGACGCCCACAAGCCAGTTGTTATCCTTGAAAAAGCGGCACCACTCATCGTTGAGCAGCGTGCCGTTTGTCTGTATTGTATTGTCGATCACACTTCCACGCGCATACTTCTTCTGCAATTCCACCACCCTCTTATAGAAAGAGAGCGGACGCATCAGCGACTCTCCGCCATGCCAGCAGAACAGCACCTGCGGCATCGTCTGCGATTCGATATACATCTCGATGAATTTTTCCAGCACCTCATCGGTCATGATAAACCGCTTGTCGGGCTGCCGGTCCTTGTAGAGATTATTCTTCTCGAGATAATAGCAATATTTACATGCGAGGTTGCACGACGAGCCTGCGGCTTTGGTCATGACATACAGCGGACGAGCAAAAGGAGTCGATATATTTTCCATATTTATAATACCGGTTTTATAGAGCCGTCTGGATTAAAACTCATTTTGTCTATGCAGACCTCACGGTGTATCCCAGGATGGTTGTCAATGAACTGCTTATTTATGCGATGATATACGATGCGCCATTCGTCAGTATCAGGAATATTTACCACGGAACAATGGCCCGTGCCGTAAATCTCTTTTTCGGGATTTTGCACGAGAATCACCGGATTTTCAGCCACCTTGACATTGCCTAAGGGAGATTCGGCCGTGCCGTAAGCTATGTGATAGTTCGGCGAACCGGTGTCGTCGACAGACCATAGGAAGTAATATTTCCCATCTCGATAAAAGACATAAGGCGCTTCCCGGTAGGCGTAATCCTGAAGAGTGCCTCCCTCTGGTGTCATAACGGCCAAAGAGTTCTTTTTAATCGAGGTCATGTCATCATTCAGTTCCGCTCCCGCCATATAACCATTGCCCCAATAAAGATAATATTTACCTGAAACCGGATCCTGAAATACATCCACATCAATCTGTTGCCCGTGTCCGGTTGGGCTGTCAGTCACGATGGGTTCTCCGAAATCATGGAAAGGCCCCGTCGGGCTGTCTGCAACCGCCACGCCTATGACCTTCCTGTTGAGTTCAGGCGAATGGGCGCTATAATAAAGGAAATATTTATAGAAGCCGTCATCATATTTGCGCTCTATGATGGCGGGAGCCCACGCATTTCCCGACGCCCACGGCACCTGCGGACCTTTGACATCCAGAACGATTCCCTCATTTACCCAATCCGACAGATTCTGTGATGAAAACGCGGTGAAATAATATCCTCCCCACCCGGGAGTGCCGTCAGTGGTAGAATAAATATAATATTTTCCGGTATTCTCCGAATATAATATTTCCGGATCGGCATGAAATTCGGGGAGAATTGGATTGTGTTTATTATCAGAAGCCGAATAAAAAAAGTCTTTGCCTTTGGAGGTTTCTGTTGCCGGACAGGCGACGAAATGACAAGCCAAGGTCAAAACTGCGGTGAAAAACAATTTGAAGTTTATCATGTCTGTATTTATTACTTTCCGTGGATTTTGTCAAATTTAACCAAAACCTTTCGATTGTGCAAGGGCATTTTGGAAGAGTAAAATGAACGTTTACCTATATTGTTTAGCCCGTCGATCAAAAGCCACAAATCTGATTTCTGAGTTTAGACTATGTTTCTTAAAATTTCGGATTAATTTTTCGTAATAAATTTTAAGGATTATGCCGGTTTTATCCGTATTAATTAAATTGCAGGATAATAAATATAAAACTTTTTCGATTGTTTACAAGACCAATAGAAGACGTATCTGGCCCACAAACGTTCCTTTCAAGCCTGAGACCTCGAAATTTCAAAGTATAAACTCGAACCAATCACACAATGCAAATATATAAGAAATCAATATCAGTAGCTTCTTTATTAATGGCTTCGGTTTTGATTACGTCGGCATCGGGGCGAAAGACGCTTTTCAATGATGGCTGGCAATTCAATCTGACGGACAGTCTGACGGTCGGAATGCCGGTCGGCGCTATCGCCGACAGTCTCTGGCAGGACATAAGACTGCCGCACGACTGGAGCGTGACGCTGCCGTTTGACCGCAATGCCGCCCCGGGCAATGACGGAGGCTACCTCCCTGCCGGAACGGCATGGTATAAAACGGATCTCAATTTGAAAAAACTTCCTTCTGATCGCAGGATAGAGCTATACTTCGAAGGGGTATATGAGAAATCCGAGGTATATGTAAACGGAAAACTTACCGGCGGCCATCCCTATGGCTATACATCTTTCTTTGTGGACATAACCCCTTTTCTGAAAAAGGGCGAGAATGAGATTGTGGTAAAAGCCGATAATTCCAATCAGAAGAACTGCCGATGGTACTCGGGGTCGGGCATTTACCGGAATGTATGGCTGATGGAAACACCCGCAATCCGTATTGCCAACCACGGCGTGGGAATTCAGACGCCGGATCTGAACACTGCCGAGATTTCCGTTAAAGTCGAGAACGGCTCCGACAAGGCGCGCCTTTTGAATGTCACGGCTGAAGTAGCAGGAGTCAGACGGACCAAATCCGTTGAAGTGGAACCGAAAACTGAGGAAACAGTCTCAATACCGCTATCCGTCCCTAATGCCAAATCCTGGTCTCCGCAAACTCCCGATCTATACTACGCGCTGGTGAGCATAGACGAGAATGGAGATACAATTGACTCTGTGGCGCAGTGTTTTGGTTTCCGGACTTTAAGCTGGTCGGCCACCGACGGCTTCCGCCTCAATGGGGAACAGATACTGCTCAACGGAGGGTGCGTTCACCACGACAACGGCATACTTGGGGCGGCTGCCTACGATCGGGCCGAACGACGTAAGGCCGAGATGCTAAAAGAGGCCGGCTTCAATGCGGTCCGCACTTCTCACAATATTCCCTCTGAGGCATTCCTCAATGCCTGCGATGAAATAGGACTGCTTGTCATTGACGAAGCATTCGACGGCTGGAGGGATGCGAAAAACAGTCATGACTATCATCTGCTGTTCGATGAATGGGCGGCAAAAGATGTGGCGGCAATGGTGATGCGCGACCGCAACCACCCTTCTATAATTTGCTGGAGTATCGGCAATGAGATTATCGAGCGCAAGAAGCCGCAGGCGGTAAAGGATGCCGCGATGCTTGCCGGAGTGTGCAGGTCGATCGATCCGGCTCGCCCGGTAACACAGGCTCTTGCCGCATGGGATCCGGATTGGGAGATTTATGACCCCCTTGCGGCCGAACACGACATTGTCGGCTACAATTATATGATTCACAAGGCGGAAGGAGACCATGACCGCGTACCCTCCCGCGTGATGATGCAGACCGAATCTTATCCTAAAGACGCATGGAACAACTATCGCATGGCGAAGGAGCATCCCTATGTCATAGGAGATTTTGTTTGGACCGCCATTGACTATATCGGAGAATCCGGCATAGGCAGATGGTATTATGAAGGTGAGGTGGAAGGAGAGCATTATCACCGTCCGCTCTACCCGTGGCACGCCGCATACTGTGGCGACATTGACCTTACGGGACTTCGCAAACCGATAAGCCATTACCGTTCAATGTTATGGAATGAAGAAGGCGAAAAGCTGTATATCGCTGTGCGGGAACCGGATGGCTATAATGGTAAAATAAAAACCACATTGTGGGGGACATGGCCAACATTCGAGAGCTGGAACTGGAATGGGCATGAGGGGAAACCCATAGAAGTCGAAGTTTATTCCCGCTATCCAAAGGTGCGGCTTTATCAGAATGGGAATCTTGTGGAGGAGAAGGATGTCAATGAGATGAAAGCAACATTCACGGTGGATTACGCTCCCGGAAAAATCATAGCGGAGGGCATCGACGCCGGGAAAGTTATGGAAACCGTATCGTTGGAAACGGCCGGTGCCGTATCAGATCTGAGACTTAAGGCCGACAGATATGAGATTAATGCCGACGGCCGGGATCTCGCATTCATAACAATTGAGTGTATCGACAGCGAGGGACGTCTTGTGCCGACAGCGGATAATTTTCTTACCGTAACCACCGATGGGCATCTCTCCCTTTTAGGCCTCGGAAACGCCGACATCAAGGATAAAGACCCCTACTTTGACAATACCCATCGGGCATGGAAAGGGCGTGCCTTGGCGGTGGTTCGTAATGATGGAGAAACAGGGACTTCCACAATAAAAGTATCTGCCAAAACAAAAAACGGAAAAATATTAAGCCGCGAAATAGTCATAAAGAGTAAAAAATAAATAACCACACCCAAATGTTACATATAATCCAATCTGCAAGCAAAACAATCCCGTTGGCAATTCTTTGCGCTGTTTTCTCGTATGCAAATGCCACCACAGTGACAAGATATACGACCGTGGACGGAAAACCCTGGAATGAAGCCAAAGTAAAGCTTTCCGCAACGCCTGCTTCCGGCCATGTGGTGTCGGTTGTCGATTCTTCCGAGGGAACGCCTCTCAAAGCATGGGGCACCACCTTCAATGAACTTGACTGGGATGCCCTGCTGATGCTTACCCGTGTTGAACAGGACGAAATCATGCACAATCTTTTCGCCCCTGACGGAGATCTTAAATTCACACGAGGCCGTATCTCGATGAACTGTAACGATTATGGCCGTTCTTGGTACAGTTGCGATGAAGTGGCGGGAGATTTTGAGCTCAGACATTTCAACATCGAGCGCGACAAACGCAGTATAATCCCTCTCGTAAGAGCAGCGCAGCGATACAATCCAGAGCTTACATTCTGGATTTCCCCCTGGAGTCCTCCGAGCTGGATGAAAATCAATCATGACTATCCGGTAGTGAGCAGCAAGCATAATGACGCAGATTCAAGGGTAGATTATCTGCTGTATGGTTCTGTCGATGGAATTGACGAGGATGAGATGAAATTTCTTGGTGAACGAAACGGCAAATTCCCTCGCAAACTTGCCACGCAGGACTATTTCATTCAGGACCCGCGCTATTTACAGGCATATGCCAATTATTTCTGCAAATTCATTGATGAATACGGCAAACAAGGCATACCTGTCGATATGGTGATTTATCAAAATGAAGCATATAGCTATACCCCATATCCCGGCTGCCCGTGGACCGCAGAGGGCACTATCCGGTTTAACCGCGATTATCTTGCCCCGGCACTCAGAAAAAACCATCCGGAGGTGAAGCTTTATATCGGGACCTTCAATACCAACCGTCAGGATCATGTGGAAAAAGTGCTTGGCGACGCCGGTTTGCGTGATTGTATTGACGGAGTTGCCTTTCAATGGGAAGGACGTGAGATCCTGCCGGAGATACGCAGGCAATATCCGGATTTCCACTATATCTGCTCGGAAAGCGAGTGTGGCAATGGTTCGATGGACTGGAAAGCCGGCGAACATACATTTTTCCTGATAGCGGATAATATGGGCAACGGTTGCGACGAATGGTATAATTGGAATTTCCTTCTCCCCGACAATGGAGAAAGTCCGTGGGGCTGGAGACAGAACGCACTGATTCAGGTTGATTCCAAGACAAGAAAATTCCGTTATACCCCCGAATATTATGCCGTGAAACATTTCACAAATCATATCGTTCCGGGCAGCAGGATGATCGGATACTGGCCTCGCAGCGAAGGGCACAATTTAATAACGATAGCCTTCGTCACCCCCGATAACAAAACTGTTGTTGTATCCGGCAATTTCGAAGATACCTTGCAACCCATCTCTGTGAAAGTAGGAAACAAGTATCTCAACCAATCCCTTCAACCCCATTCTTTCAATACTTTCATCATAAAGTAGGCTGTTTCCCCTTTTTTTCGACCATAGTTTTGTCATGTCTTCGAGCGTCCTGCCTTTGGTTTCGGGAACAAGCCTATAGACAAATATCGCCGCCACTACGCATATCACTCCATACATGGCATATACGAAGCAATGGCCGAATTTGTCGCCAATGCTCATGTTATAGAGCGACACGAAAGTGGAAGATAGTATGAAATTGACATTCCCAAAGAGTTCTCGTCGGTTTCTCTCACCTTACAATTAATTTTCAAAGGATTATGAGAAGATTAACCGTCAAGCATATGATTGAAGAGTTATACGAACATCTGAATATACAGCATACACATTACTCCGACAACGAGTGCATACGTGGAGTATTTTTCAAATCCATGACTATGCGTTTCCGGTATCATCTCGTCACTTATCACATAAAGCATGGCGCCCCCGGCAAGAGCTGTTATCGTCGGCAGTAGAACAGATGATATATCACCTATAAAATAGCCTAAGAACACTCCGAGCATTTCCATCAACGCCACAGCCACACTCACACCGACTACCCTCAGATAACTGACACCAATCATCAGCAATGGAGCGACGACAACCATTCCTTCCGGTATGTTTTGTAATGCTATGGTTATCGCGACTGTGTATGCATTGCCCATATCATTGCCGTCAAATACAACACCCGTTGCGAGTCCCTCCGGAAATTTATGGATTGCGATAGCCATCACAAATAATAATATCCTGTCTATACTTCTGTTGGTCGTGACGTGCGGTTCTTCTTTGTCCGGATTACTCTCAAGACCCGTGAGATGATGCAGATGCGGAGTGATTCTATCAAGGAGAGCAACAAGAAGTACACCCAACGCCACGCCGGTAAGGGGTTGCCACCATTTGCTTTGTCCCGCCATTTCCACAGCAGGTATAATCAGGCAGACTAATGAGGCTGTAAGCATCATTCCGGCACAAAAGCCAAGAAATATATCGTTCCAGCGATGAGGAATTCTCCTCACCACCAAGCCGATCGTTGAACCAAGCAATGATGCAAGTCCAAGGCCCACGGAACATATAAGCATTTGCTGGAATACAGTCATATGAAAAGTCTGAATGATGATTAAAAGACAGTTGACTGTTGCCAATTCGGCAACTCTGCATCGCCGATCTCAATCAAATTAAATTCTCCACATATGAGAAAACCACGTTGTCCTCATATTCCATGTGTTTTCTCACATCCTGCATATAGCCTTCATAAAATTTCAATATGAACAACGCTATTTCAGAAGTATTTGTTTGTTGTATTTTTCCGGTTGTAAAATTACAGACTTTGTATGAAATGCGCCATACCTAAATTTAGTGAAATTTGATCTATCTTCCCATCTTAGACCTCGTTCCTTACAGAATCTTTGATGCATGGACTTTTAAGAAATAAGTAGCTAAGAAAAATTCTGTTAACAGCGTCTTTTGTATAAGAGTCACTATAAAGGAAAACACGTTTTCCTGCAAGCATATCAACGTTCAGATTCAGGTTCAACGGTTCAGAGGTTGCGTTTACGCCGGCAAAATACCAGTCTTTGCTGTGTCTCCGGGCGAGTACAACATATTTTCCGGCATACCGTCAACCAGTCGCGTCTCATCCCATCCGCGCGGTAATGTGCAGCCGTGGAAGATAACCATCAGCCCGTATTCATTGGCATCCGACAGAATGTCCTCATAGAGCCTCATGGCCTCCTGCTTGTCCCCTCCGAAGAAATCAACCTTTATACCCTTGACGCCATTGTCTCGCATCCGATATAAGACGCAGCGGTCTTTGAGTCAATTTTCATCTTTTGCACGGATTCAAGTGTATGGGCAATCCGTGATGGATTGGTGAGTGAGCCGATTGCGCTACATAATGAAGTTGCCCGACGAGACAGAGCAAGGTCGTTTTTCACTTTGTTACGCTCTATAACATCGTCAATATAAGTCTTATCCCATAAAGACTGGAGATAGTTTATTTTTTGCTCGTTATCCTGATAGTGGATAAGCCGGGACATACCGTCAGAGCATGGCGGCAATCTGTTTTTCAACGGCAGTGCGTATAAAAGAATTGATTGAAACGCCTGCTTGTTTGGCAAGATATGCCACACGGGTATGGATTTCTGGAGTAAGGCGCACATTCAGCGAGCCGGAATAGCTTTTGTGGGGTTCGATGCCTTCTTCGGCGCAATAGGCAAGGTAATCATCCACCGCCTCATGAAAGGCGGTGGTGAGTTAGGCAACGCTTTCGCCCTCAAAGTTCACAAGTCCGTCGATACCTTCGATTTTACCGAAAAATACGCCGTCTGCCTCGCTGAATGCAACCGAACCGATAAAATCCTTATATTTCAATGTATTCATATCAGTCCTTCGTTTTTAAGATAATCATAAACCTGCTATATTGCAAATAGTTAAGTATCAAAAATTTTGTATTGCTGTCACCAATATTGCGATTTCTTTCCACTCGATTTTTTCTTCTTGGTCGTTAGTGATGACAAGGAGGTTGTCGCAGTGGAGTTCTTCGGCAGCTTCGGTGAGGGCATCGAGTTCGCGTTTGCGGGTTTTCTCGGAGGTCATATCGTAGCAGACCTGTATCAGTTGCTCTACTTTTGCACCTTTACGGGTGACGAAGTCAATCTCTTTGTCGTTGCGGGTACGGTAATAGAATAGCGTTTGACCGGGGATATAGCCACGACGCAAGAGTTCTACAAAGACTTGATTTTCCAACAGTCTGCCGAGGTTTTCACTTAGATTGAACGCTATGCTTTGCACAAAACCGTTGTCAACGACATATACCTTTTTCGGAGCCTTGTTCATCAGTTTCAACTTGTTGTTGAAGCGTGGCAAATAGAAGAATAGGTAAGGCTCGTTGAGATAGTCGCAGAATTTCTTTGTAGTCGCCACACTTGACATACCAAGTTCACCTGCAAGTTCGTTAGCAGAAATCGGATTGCAAAAATTTGACAACAGATAGGTGGCAAGGTTGTATAGGTCGGACGTGTTTCTTACGTTGTGACGCTGGGCGACATCTTTCAGCAGGATTGAATCAAACAGTGTGGAAAGATAGCTTTTGGTTATACTACGAGCCGGGATTGTTTCAGGATACCCGCCGTTTCGCATATAGTCATCAGCCAGCATTATTGCCTGTGCAGCCTGTTCCTCCCGGTCGGGGCTGATGTTTTTCCAACTCATGGTTTCTTCAAGGCTGAAAGGCAACATCTCAATCTGGAGATAACGCCCCGTTAGAACAGTCGCCATTTCACTGCTCAACATTTTTGCATTACTACCGGTTATTATCAAATTTTTTCCGCGACGGTAGAGTTTGCTTACCCACAAATCCCAATCCGGAAGATTCTGAATTTCATCGAGCAGCATGAAATCATAGTCGGGATAGACATCATCAAGTGCTGACATTGCCAAATCCTCGTCCCATTTTTCAAGCAATTGATTATCGTCAAAATTGAGGTATGCAAAATTCTTGCCTTGCAACATCAACAGAGCAAAAACAGATTTTCCTACGCGACGAGGACCGGTTATAAGTTTTATAAGCGGGTTCTGCAAAAGTTCATCAGCGTAATACTTGGTATGTCGTTGCTGATAAGGACGCGATAACAATTCGTCGCGCTCCATCCGCTGATTGAGTATCGTTGTTTTCATTACAGTCCGTTTTAGACTGCAAATATAGCGTTTTTTATTCAATTAAATCGTTGTATTGAATAAAATAGAACTTATTTTGTTCAGTGAACCATAAGGTGTTGACATTTTCAGATTATGTAAACTTTTTGCCTGAAAAAATGATATGCACCGGAAAAATCCGCTGACCCATTTTTTGTGGTTTAGGCAAAAATAAAAATCACTGAAAATGCTTGATTTTCAGTGATTTTCCACTTTTGGTGATTTTTATTAGTGACCCCGGTGGTTTCGGGGTTATAACTTTCAATGCGCTGAGTTACAAAGATTTAGAGAAGTAGTAGAGAGCCGACTCACTAATGACTCATTCTGCTATTTCAATGTTCTTCTCCGAAATAATATTTCGGTATTGCAAAGTTAATACTTTATCTCCAATTATCAATGAGCCAAAGCGTTAAAAATACCTTTTACTCACGATAAGATAATTTTTCAGGCTCACGGTTCAAAATGCCATATCTAAGTATTTCATTGAAAGATGGCATGCGCCGACTCACGGTAGAATTATGCCCTTTAATTACTCTTGGTAATTAAAATTTGAAGAAGTCACACCATACGAATCTTATGTGCATTATCTAATCTTCTATGGCAATATGATACCATTCCGAGTATTTCCAAGGCATCTTGCTCTGTTATATTCCAGCTATATTTAGGCTCATGTGCTTCCGTATTACGGAACATTCCGCACAAACCTTTAAGTAAGTTACAAAATCCTTTGTGTTCATCTTTTTCAGATGGAGATGTGTAGTTGTTAATTATCAAGATTGGGTTTGCACTAAAAACTTGTTCTATCAATGTCACTCCATCAGTAGTTAATCCAGATAAATCTTTAATTCTCTGAAATAACCCTTTATGGGCTTCAAATACTGAATGGAAATAGTTATTTGTAAGCAGTTCAGGTAAGCAATATTTGAATATTTCTTTATGTGTGTTCCGATATTCTAACTGTTTTTTCAAAGTCTTAGCACGTTGTTCTGCATCTGTAACTGTCTTTGATCGCACACACTCATAAATTCGACCATCATCTCTTATTTCAAATCCAACAAAAGACAATATAGCACTAACATTATTAAGTATATCGTGATAATGACTGGACTTTGTAATATATGACGCAGGTTCTAATACAAGTTTTATAAAATTCATGATTTGATTAGAGCAATTCTTGTCATTCTGATAACGGGCAAAAGCATTATAAATGCGCTTCCATTTCGTTGAAAGTTCTATTTGATCTGTAAGAGAAACCTGTTCTAACATTAATGGCAACTGAGATCCTGTTACTTCCTCTCCTAATAGTTTTGCCAACTGTTCCAGTTGACCTCTTGAAAAACAAGGCGCTATCATATTATCTTAGTTTTTCTTTTATGATTAACCAATGCCGATTTAATACGGCAGACATATTCCTTGTGGCTTTCATTCGCTGTGATTTTTGGTATCTCAATATTAAAATGAGTAGCCCATATATTAGCGCTAAATCCAATTATTCGGTAGAGTAGTGAGTTAGGATTCTCCTTTAGTGAGCCATCGGCAAATTGCAGTGCATATTCAATTCTATCATCAATATCTGGATAACTCGTTGCTGTAAGCGTTGGATTGATAAATGCGGATGAAATAAGAGCTAAAATAATACCTGCAAAAATCGTATTCTCGTTTTTTGTTTCCTCTCCCCATTTTTTTAGGTGAAGGATGGCATGTTTATCTGCATCAAGTTCATTGAATGGAGTATCCTCATCGTGTTCAAATATGAAATGTCCAAACTCATGATGTAAAATATATGTTAGCCCAGCAATTGTCATAGAATCTGAAAAGTCCGTATATTTATTGGGCCTTGATGTGTTGGGAAACCGAAAAAGTGTACCACGAGATGCTGCCATATACTTTTTATCATTATCATTTGGTAAAAGCATCTTTAATGCTTCAGACAGCATTTCACCAGCCTCTCTGCAATAAGCTTCAGCTTCTTCTTTTGAAATTGAGGCTTCTCCTTCAACGCTATCTGTAAGAATTAAGCAGCAATCGTTAATTACTAAAAAGGCGTAACAGATGAGATAAAGAAACTCACAGTAATTATCATTTATTTCTATGATATTTTCTCCAGTTAATGAAGCCGGCTGCCCTACTGGAGCATCATTAAGCACATATTTAATACCTTTTTTTAATCCATTATCAATAGCTTGTATGTGAGTATTATCGCTCACTACTATATGAAATAGAGATAAAACTCTGTCCATTATATGACCGACCGGAAAATGAAGCATCTGATTGTTCTGTTGCATATTTTATCCTATTTCTCGCATTTAGTTATTTCTTCAGTAAACAGATGAACGGTCGAGGACGGGTTGGCATAAACCTCTTTACCTTTGGCGCGTGCCGCAGCATCACTTATGTTCTCAATCAGTATTCTTTTCATCGCCGTTGAAAATTCTCCTTTGGAATAAGCCGGATCTTTGCTTCTCAAAAGAGCCAGACACTCTGATGACGATATTTCACGGTTGACATCAGCATAGTGCAGCAGAAACCAATATTCTATACAAGGATTGGAAAGCAGAAGTATGGCATCCTTTATCTTTGACAGATGAGAGAGCATACCGGGCACATCAAGGTCGAACATCAGAAATGTCTTGTCGGCTGATGTTGTAAACCTCTCCCTTTTGCATCTGTCGATATACGGCTGGGATATATTGGAATCGCTCACTCTTGCAATGATTTCAACCGGCACACGAAAACTGCGGCGCAGCAAATCAACGTATGCCGCCTCTGTTTTCCCTTCGCAGAAAACGAAGAATGTCGGATTCATTTTCTTGCCTCTCGGCTGTTTCGCTTTTCGTGCCATAGTCAGATGTTTTCAAATTCGTTGACATAAGGCACGGCATCGAAACGTCCCTGAAGATATGCTTTCTCCAGATCCATCTTCTCGCGGAAGTCCTTGTAATCAAAAAGTGAATAAAGGTCACTGGAGCCGTCATCGCGCTTGTTCACAAAGAAAATCTGGTCTTTGCGGAAGCGTGTCATGTCAAGCAGATGGGTGTTGTGCGTCGTAAATATAAGCTGCGCCGACCTGCTGTTGTGGAACAGGTTGATGAGATACTCGACAAGCCGGGTGTGCAGGCTCGTTTCCACTTCGTCAAGAAACATTGTCTTATTATTGCGGACAACATCCATTACCGTGAGCATTATCCTGAACAATATTTTTGTACCTTCTGACTCTTCCGTATTGAAGTCAAACGGAAGTGAAGGATTGCGGCGATGGAATGTCGTCAGTTCGCCGTCTTTGTATGAAAACTCCACAATGTCGCTGTCGGCAGCTTTAAGGACACGAAGAACCGCATCCTTGTTATCTCCGAGGAATCTGTCTGTCACCGCTGATGTATTGCCGCGATAACTGAATATAAGCTGTTCGTTGAACCATCGGTATATCTCCTTTGCTTTGTCACGATCCATCTGGCTTGCACGCGACAGGAAAAGCGTTTTGCGTGAGGTGTTCGACGCCACATCCATCGGACGGCGTATTACGGTCGTAAACTCATATTTCTCCTTCTTTCCCCCGGATTTACGTTCATCACGGGAGAATATCAGAGCCTTGCGCCCTTTGGGATAATAGTACAGGCTTTCGGTAATGATTTCCTCACGGGTGCAGGAAAAAGAATATTCGTGTTCTATCTCGTTGACGATAAAACGTATGTAGAACTCACTCGGAGCATCATCTCCGCCAAATTTGAAAGGCTTGAAACCGAAACTGTCACCCTCATTATAGTTGTGAGAATCCAGAATCATATCCACCGCAGCCTTGACAGCCTTGATTATGTTGCTTTTGCCTGATGCGTTTGCTCCGTATATCGCAATAGTCTTCAAAAGCCGTTCTCCGCCGACGCTGAATGTGTTTTCGGCAAGGGCGCGGGCTTCTTTTGTCTGTATATTGGCAGCCTGTAAGTCAAGCGTTATTTTCTCGTTAATCGAGAAAAAGTTGGTGAGAGCGATTTCTAATACCATTTCAAATGCTGTATTTGGAATTATTTTGCAAATATAACACTTTGATTCGGATTATGGACTATTCAGCCAAGAAAAAAATCAATGTTGTTTGTTCGCCACTGCGAAAACTGCGAGAGGCGTGGCTGCTCACGGTATTGTCGTCGGCTATGCCGTCGGAGTGTGACGGCGAAGCAGGCTTCACTGACACCCTCCGACCGCACACCGACTATGGGAGCCGGCTGAACACCGGCTGCCTCATACGCCTTGTGAGATTGCGACAGGGATGTCGCACACACAAGACTTCTAATCGACAGCCCGTGTTCTTAACGCCTGCTCATTGATAAGGAATTTGAGCCGCCTCGCCACTCTCCGTTTGTTACGGCCCACGGCGGCAAAGAATGTTTCGGTGCCGATCCCTCCATAAATTCCGGGGTCGTCCCCGACACATACATTGCCTTATACCGGGGCTGTCATAGCGGTTTCTAATGAAAGTATAGACATTATCATCGGTGAGAGAGTATGACATACATTAGCTTCGGGCATATTTATGGACATTGCTATTATCTTACGGATAGCATTTCTTGTATGTCTGCCGTTCAGTGTCACCCACCGGGGCGTTGCCAGCTCTATGTTTATCGCGGATAATAATCGGGGTTCAAAGTCTGTTCGCTCGGAGTTGATGAACACGCCGGGACGGGGTATTCTATTGCATTTGCCTGAAAAAATCTCCACAGCTCCCCTTGGTCGGTAGTATTTTTTCCGGCAAGTGCAGAACACCCCTTTTCTCCCGTCGTGCAAGTGTGTCAACGAGCGAAAAAACTTCAAACAGCGATTATACGCATTAAAAAAAAATATCGCCTTATGACACTGAACGACAGACATATCAACAAAACGAGCTTCACTCCTTCTCCAGCTCATACCGCATTAAAAAAGGCGGCAAGAGTGATAGGGATTATGGCAGGTCTGATTGTCGGAGTGCTTCTTTGGGCGATACTGAAACCAATTTGCCGAGGTGTTGGGTGGATAATCTCAATCCTAACGGCAGCAGGGATAATCTATTGGATAACGACACTCTAAAACATTTACGACTATGGCAACGAACACAATGAAAGGAACACAAGCGTTCCAAGACACAATCGCCCAATACCTTATGGCAAGGGCGGAAAACGACCCTCTCGTAGCGGTCAGGCTGGCAAATCCCTCCAAGACGATGGAGCAGTGTTGCGCCTATATCATCGGAGAGGTCAAGAAAAGCGGTTGTTGCGGTTTTACCGACGATGAAATCTTCGGTTGGGCAATGCACTTTTGGGATGAGCCGGAAATCGAGGTAAGCAATACAGCCACCAACTGCCAAGTGGTAGTAAACCATACGGTAGAACTGACAGAGGAAGAAAAGGAACAGGCACGGCAGGACGCCATCAACAAACTCCGTGATGAGGAAATGGCTAAAATGCGCAGACCCAAGACCACCGAAAAGAAAACCACCGAGAACAATCCCCAAATCGCACAACCCAGTCTTTTTGACCTCTAAAACATTACGGCTATGAAACCGAGAACTAAATTTGAACAAGCGGTAATCGCACAGAGTGGGCATCTTCGCCCACTCGCCACCGCACCACGCCGTTGGGCGTTCCGAAATACAATCAATCACTATGCTTTCCGACTACCGAAAGGTCGCACCACTTGTATGGATTGCGGACACTCGTGGCTGATGTCGGAGGCATCCGAGAAATGCACCTGCCCCAACTGCAAGGCTAAACTTGAGGTCAAGGAAACTTATGTACGCAAATGTCAGCAGAAATCCTTTCTCAATGTAATAGACACCTGCGGGGAGTATCAGTTATTGCGAATGTTCCTTATGGTGGTGGAAATGCGCAAAGGCTTCAAGGCTTCGCCCGCCTTTTTGGAAATCGGTCAGTATTGGATTGCTCCCAACGGCAAGACGGTACTTGTGGCGATACAGCGTACAATGGGCTGGTATCTTGACTGCTTCGCCTTCGGCTCTCCTATGGAGATAAGAAAGGACAACGACACCTACCGCCACATATCCGACCAATATCTCTATCCGAGGTTCAAGGTTATTCCGGCTCTCACAAGAAACGGATTTAAGGGCGATTTTCACGGAATAGCACCGGTAAATCTTTTCTCAATGCTCCTGTCCTCGCCACAAGCCGAGACACTGCTGAAGGAAGGCAACATAGGTATGCTCAAATATATGGCACGAAACACCGCAGAGGTAAAGCACTTTTGGGCATCGTATATCATCGCCAAGCGTCACGGATATGATATTCCAGACCTTTCAACGTGGTATGACTACCTGCGTATGCTGGAGCGTTTCGGCAGGGATACCCGTTCTCCAAAACTCATCGCCCCTTCCAATCTATTTGACGCACACGATGAATATGTGAGGAAAACCAATATCCAAAGGGAGAAGGAGCGCAGGGAGGCTGACCGCAAAAAGGCTATGGAGAAAGAAGCCAAGTTCAAGGAACTCAAAGGTCGCTTCATAGGTCTTGTGTTCACAGACAACGAGATAGAAATCAAGACCCTTGACAGCGTTGACGAATATTATATGGAAGGCAACACACAGCATATATGTGTCGGGAGCGCCCAATACTATCTGAAAGCCGAGAGCCTTGTATTCTCCGCCCGTATAGACGGCAGGATTGTGGCAACCATCGAGATAGACCTAAAGACGCTCAAAGTGATACAATGCCGAGCAGCCTGCAACAAGGACAGCGAATATCGGGAGCGTATTGAAAAGGCTATCGCAAGCCACCGAAAGGAAATCAGAGCGAGAATGACCGCCTAAATGTTTAATCCGACTACCGCCCGAAATATGGCGGTAGTCATAACCCCCACTGATTATGAACGTAACATTTGAACACCCGACTATCGTCTTTGATGATAAGATAGCCGAAATCATCATAGAGTTTGTAAACCATATTCTCTATGCCGACAGCGAGGAAACGCTACGACAGATAGTTGCCGACTTTGCCGACAAGTACGACCTTGACCGATACTTCGTCTATGGCTACGGCAGTCACCACCTATGGCTGAAACAAAGAAAGATAACCAACCCCGATATAACATTTGAATATCGAATATTGATTGTAGAATACTAAAACCACGATACTATGACAACGAAAATGACCGCCAACGGAGTAAGCACAACCACCACTCCCGGCACTGAACAACCTTTAGCTCGCCGACCGTATGGGAGGCAATACGAGGTGTTTTACACCGGCTACCCCCCACGGCGTAAGCATTACCAATACGACTATCGCCACACCGACGGAGAATTGTTCTCCTGTGTGGCTGGAACACTCAAAGAGTGCAGACAACGCCGTGATGAATGGCTCAACAAGAAAAACAACAACTCAAAATGACATAACTATGGATAATCTGATTGCAAAAACGATACTCCTGCAAATCGGAGGACACCGCTTCGCCGCCATGACGGGAAGCCACGACTTCATCAATCTCGTCAACGGATTGAGAATGAGCCTCAGCCGTAACAAGACATCGGCGAACCGCCTTGAAATCATCTATGACGAGGGCGCAGACCTCTACAACGTGAGGTTTTACCGTCAGTCCATGAACCACAAGACGTTTGAGGTAACGACAAAGGACATTGAGAAGATTGAAGGGGTCTATTGCGATATGCTGGAGGACATCTTCACCGATGTTACGGGTCTATACACTCACTTTTGAAAAGATATTTGCCAAGTCGTAATATAGCAGGCTGGACGACCTCGTGATGAAGTCGCCCAGCCTATTTTTCGCTAAAAATTTCGGCCGCCAAAAGGCGGCGTTTGGCAGGTTTCAATCTTTGGCATAATTTTTGCAGTATAATATTTAGCTGGGGTCTGATTCTCACCCAGACGCATCGGCAACAGATAAGCGACTATCGGGAGGTGAGTTTAAGTGTTTCCCGACTGGTAGATGGATTTTAACTCAAACCAAATGTTCTATGAAAAAAAGAATGATGGTGGATGTTAAAGTCGATGTCGCTGAGACGATATACGCAATAGCGTCCCTGATTATGGTTCTCGCTTTGATTTTTGCGTAAGAGCGACAAGGGCGTGATGGGATTCCCATCACGCTCCAATTTTTATTGAATAAACAATACAATCCACTCGGTTATTCGGCGTTGGTGGAGTTGCTTGTGAAATTTGCCTTTATAGCGGCAGTGGGCGGTGTAGGCTTTGAAGATGTCGCGGTTGCCGGCTTTTAGCCTTTTAAGGACGGTGCTTTTGTTGACGACACCGGGGCCGCAGTTGTAGGCGAGGCACGCCAATAAGATAGAATCCTTGCCGTACTGAGAATACAAGGCGCAGAACTTTCGGAGGTCTTTTCGCAACAGTGCGTCTGCCTGTCTTTCAGTGAGCTGCACGCCACGGCGGTAAGGTTCTCCCGGCTGGACTTGGTGGCCGTAGCCCACATAGGGCCAGTGTTTCGGTTTGTGGAGCGTCTCAAACCTTTTTATTATCAGCACTGCACGTTCAAACGGCGGCAGCTCCATAATAGACCTGTTCTTTCTCTGCTCCGCTCCGAAAGCGCGGGGCGATGAGGCGTTGGCGGCGGGCGTTGCCGCCACAAGGGTCAGCAACGCCACGAAGAATAGCATCAGTTTTTTCATCGGATAACGGGCGTTACAGGGCCGACAACCGGACCGATGATTGTGCCGCCGTTATCATCGCCTTTGTCTTTGCCGTTGAACTCGAAGGTCTGTTCCCACGGGGTCGATCCGAAATTATCTTCTACCACCACGAGGAATTTGTGGGCATCGGCACTCTTGGCTGTATAGTTGAGCCGGAAGGTTTTGCTTTCAAGAAGCACACGGTCGTTGTTGACCAGCACCGGGCCATCGACGAGCTTGAGCGAACCTTCGCCGTCATATTGGAAATAGCGGATGGTATATAGGGTGTTGGTGTAATTGCCCTCCGGCTTTATCTCGAAGCGCAGCTCCACGGTCTGCCCTTGCGTGATTTTGTCTGCGTAGGGCATCACATCGACCGTGAACGGATAGGACTGCTGCACATCAAGGTCGTCGGAACAGGAAGTCATTGAGATTACGATTGCGAACAGAGCAATCCAAAAGCCGAAGAAGCGGCCGGGGGTGAGGCGAATATCGCCGATGCGTGAAAAGAAATTTGAAGTCATAATTTGAATTTGGGTTTAGTGATTTGTTTTTGAGTGAGCGACATCAGATAGTCGTTCAGATCCTTGTGGTCGGGATAGAGCGCGGATTTGTCGCTCACCCTGTCGCCGAACTCGCGGCGCAGTCTTGCGACTGCGGCACGCCCGGCGGTGTCGTTGTCGAGGTAGCACAGTATCAGCGGATATTCCGCAAGTGCCGGAATTGCCTTGCCGACATTAGCCACGGAGTTAAGCACAACACTGTCGTTGCCGTCGTTGTATCCGAGGTGTTCAGCCGAAAGAAAGTCGATAAAGCCCTCGAACACGTTGCAGCGCGGATTGCCACCGGATATTCGCGTAATGTGCTTTGGCGGATAACTCCCCTTGAAGAAGGGGTTGCGCAGCTCGTAACCATGAGCGTTGTTCTCAAAGCCAATGGCGTAATAGTGTTTGCCATGCAACTCATAGTCAACCTGCACGCAGTAGCGTTGTGCAATCTCTTTCGGTATGCCACGCTGTTCCAAATAGCGGAGCAACACGGGAGACTCCAGTCGGGATATTGCAACATTTTCAAATGTCGGCTCCTCGACAAACTGCACCGGTTTGTAAGGCTCTGCAATGGGAATATTCATCTTTTCGGTGATATATTGCGCCTGACCGATGAAGTCTGATTTGCCAGACAATAGTCCGGCGAGAGTGAAGATGTCGCCACCTTCGCCACTCCCAAAATCGTACCATACGCCTTTGCGCGGGTTGACATGGAATGACGGCTTACGCTCATTTCGGTATGGGGCATAAAACCACAGACCTTTGCTGTCGCGTCCCGTCGGATCGTAGCCGAGGCGGTGCAGGAAATCCACAAGGGATATTCCTTTGATAGCGTCTATATCCATAGGCTAAAAGCGCATTTTGCGACTGGGCTTCGGTTTCGTTGTTTGCTCCTTTGGATGCTCCAGTACGCCATCAGCTCTTTTTCCGTCTTTATTTTTGACAGGCATTGCCAGTATCATATCGGTGTCGGCACTCTTGCCGTTGCCAAGAACCTCATAACAGCGAAAGTCCATAATCTTTTTCATCTCGGCGGCGATGAAAAGATTTAATTCCGAGCGATTGCAACTGCCGGTGATTTCATAGGCAAGGTCGTAAATCCCGCCGTAGCATTTCTCCGGATCCTGTTTGTCGTACCAGCAGTTCTTTTCGGTATCCACGACGATGAAACCGTCGGAGGAATACGGGCTGTCGTATGTCAGCCGGTTGCCGTTGTGTGCTGTCGGCTCATAGTCCATAGCCCGCATGAAATCCGCAAGAGGCAGATGGTGTATGTCAAGGTCAAATACTTTAATACCCATAGCTCACTCGATTATGAATTTGACCCCGACGCCATACTGCGTATGGAAATGCCCGGTTGTGTTGCCGAATACAAAACGCTCCTTTACGTTGGCTGTCAGCGCGATTTTATCCGAAAGATAGAAATCCGCTTGCAGAGTGAGCGCACCGCCATAGATGAAGGCATCGCCGTTGCGAAGCGTGGAGCCGTCTGACAGGGTATGCTTGCCCCAGTTTACCGATTCATAGCCGCCGAGAGCAAATAAGCCGCCATAGAGGTGGAAAGTCTGTGAATAGTCGCTGACAAGATGTAGGTTATATCCCGCTTCCGCCGTGAACTGTGCCACGGGAATCCGACCCTTTTCAGCGTAAGGCTTATATGTCTGGAGATACTCGCCGCCGAAGCTCCATGTGTTCGCGCCACCCTTGAACACCGAGTAATACACTCCGATTGAATAGCCGCAGTCGCGGGAGTTGCCGGTATAGAAACCGTCTGCCATATCCGCCTTTATTTCCAACGCAGACATACCGGGGAGGCATCGCTGGGCCATTGCTTGCCCCGTGAACAGGGCAAGCATGGCAGCGATTATCATCATCGCTTTTCTCATAGGTTACTGAATTGAAAGTTCGTCGATTACGTTGGCTCTAACAATATCCTCGTTCTCCACCACGAAGGACTGGTGCCGGCCGCCGTCCTTCTCGGCGACCTCGATCACAAGCTGCTTATCGTCGGGAATTGTGAATTTCTCTAATGCGAACACTGTGCGTTCCGAGGTTTTTGCGGGAACAACCACGACATAGTTCTGGGCGAGGAGAGGCTCCAAAACCTGCTCCTGCATGGCGGTTCGCTTGATAACCTTCTTGTCCACAATCTTGAACGATACAAAATCTATGTCGAAGGGAATGTTGGAGGTGTTCTTCAGCTCCGTGTGAAAGTAGAGCAAGCCATTGTTGGCATAGATGGATTTCAGAAGAAACTGCACACCGAAACGCTTTGACCCGATATGTTTGATTTCGCGCTTGTTCTGCTTGTGGATTGACTTCATAATCAGCTTTACAAGCATGGGCGATTCAGAGCCAAGACGCTCCAAGTATATCTCCTGCGCATTGTTGGGACGGTTCACCGCCTCGCCGTCATGGAGAAAGTCTGTCATTTCAATATTAAGCAACAGCGGCTCTTTGGCAAATTTCACATTGAAGCTGTAATATGATCCGTCCTCGGTAATGACCGACAAGTTTGTTTCCTGCTTGAACGATTTGAAGGCGGATTTTACACGCAGCACGTTCTTTGCGCCGTCGGCAAGCCCGGCGACAAGGTTTTCGTTGCCGAGATCAACGTATGTAATCTCTGCCGGAAAAATGATGTGCGTCGTCTTGTTATAGCATACCTCCAGTGCGTGAGGCGGAATCATACGGTCGAAGCCGACTTTTCGGGTAAGACCGCTGAACTTGTCGCCGTCGGTGTAGTTGGAGCCGTACACGTTCATGTCGTGTTCAGTCACTTTGGTTGTTACCTGTTCAGTGTCAGGCGACACGTTGTTATCGGCACTACTGACCGTTTTTTTGCCTTTTGCAAAGGCGGGGGTTGCCATAAAGAGGACGGCAATGAGAGAAATAAAAAACAGTTTGAAATTCATTTGATTGTGGATTAAGTGGTAAATAATCATATATCTTCCGGCTGGTGAAGCATCACACGGTAGCCGGCTTTGAGGTGGACTTTCACGGTTCGCAGCTTCTTGTTGAGATACTGGCTGACACCGTTTATCAGTCCTCGCCCCACATCGGAGGCAATCTGCGCTCCGGTATTGGTGGAGATGTTGATGGAGCTACCCATCGTACTGCCCATATTGGCACCGATTTCGTGCAGAGCGTCACTCTCCATAGAGTTGGGAATGTTGATACCTTCCTGGCCGTCGGAGTCGTAAACCTGCAACTCCACATCATAGATAGAGCCGTCGCACTCAATTGAGGATATTTCAATTTCCAGCCTCTCACCCTGCACTCTTGCAGAGCCGACGATTACGGTGTTGCGCGGTATCAGCCGTGAGCCTACCCACATCGGTTCAGTGGTACGCAACTTCACGCTTTCGCCGTCGGTTACACTCTGGTTGTTGGCGACAACTGCGGCGATAGTATTTTTGGCTACCGCCCTCATCGTTCCTACCGCTGTCGTGAAGCCGCGTACTGTCGAAGATGATCCGAGCGTTGACACAACATTGCGGTTAACCTGTGCCACAGGCTGCACATCGCGCTTCCCTTTATCATTATCCGCTGACGTGGGGGGCGGATAATTGCCGCTGTTGCCGTTACCCATATATTGAGCCGCCAACTGATAGGAGCGTTCAAGCATCTCCATCTGGTCCGGCTGCTGTTGCTGTTGCGCCATTGCATTTTGTGCTTTCAGTTCGTCGATCCGCGCCTGCAACTCGGCGACCTGCGCCGCCTCGGTACTCTCTGGCACGAAAAAATCATCGAGTGAAGCCTGAACTTCCTGATATGCCTGCGCCGATGTTTCCACCGCCGAGGGCTGACGCACACCGCTGTCTTGCGGGGTTACGGGGGTGAGGGTGTCGAGGACAGCCACCGTCTGCTGACGGGCCTCTTTCTCCTTTGTGGCTTCAGCGGCCTCATACTCTGACATCTTGTCTTTCATGCCGTCGTTCTCGCCTTCGGGTATCTCGGTGTTGAAGGCGTCGCCCACACGCTCATCGCTCTTGTTGAGGCTGGAGTAAAGGAGCCATAATATCACGGCACCGCAGAGAATGGCGGCGGGCATTACCACCAGATACTTCATCATCTTCTGCCGTTCAGCCTGTGACTTGGGCTGTAAGAAGCCGTTAATCCTCGCTTTCCATTCCTGCATCGTCATAGGCTGCCGGGGTTATCGGTTTGACATCGGGTTTGTTGATTTCAAGCGGCTGTATATGCTCGACCTCCACAATCCGGCGGGAATGACCCAGCCCGATTTTATAGCAGGCATGACCGAACACGAAGAAGGCGATCAGCACGAAGGCGCAGAGCATGACGCTCACGACCATAAGCCGCTGCTTGTGAGGAAGGCCGTCGCATACGCCTCTCACTTTGGCAGAGAGTTTCCCCTTTGGGGTGTGCCACACCTTATTATATACGGTGTCTCTCGCGGCACGGAGATTTGAAAATACATTCATCGTTTGGTGGTGATTATATCCTTGTTTTCAAGGATGTTGAAACCTTCAATAATAAATCCGTTGGGATTGTCGTCGGAGCGCGACACGTTGGAAAGGCGGCAGACCGTTATCAGAGTGCGCTCCGTCATATTGCTTTCGCGGATAATCATCTGGCGTGCGTATGTTCTGGCGGTATAGGGATATGTGTTGAAATCGCATACCACGCTGTCAACCTGCACGACCTGATTGATGTTACCGGCGATGATACGGTTGTAATAACCTTTTTCCGAGAAATCGGTATAGTAGTTGTATGCCGACTTGTCGCTGAGAATCAGAGCGCGGTTGATGTTATGCTCGATGGCGGATTTATCCGGTGAGAGATTGAAAAACAGCTCATGGAAGCGTCGCACGTGTTCACGCGCCTCTGCCGGACGGTTCTGGCTCATGTCCTGCGACAAGGCAAGCATAAGCGACTTGCCGTTGTCAAGGACATATATTTTCTCACGCTGCCTTTCGGCGAAATTGAACACCATTATCATGGCTACCGACACCACAACGGCACACATCGCAACGAACACGATACCGAAAAGGCGTATCTGGCGGAAAGAGGACTCGATGTTCCTTAATGACTTAAATTCCATAGGCATGATTATTTGAGAAGTTTACCGGCCCGACCTGCCACATTACCGGCGACTCCACCGGCGACACTCGCCGCACCGGAGCCGACCTGCATTGCAGTGGTGTTGACAGCACGGTTGTAATTACCTGCTCCACCTGCCTGAATTATCCAGCCTGCCACCGTTGGAATTGTGAAATATCCGATAATGCCGATAATCATGAACACCGTATAAGCGGTGTTGCTCCCGTCAAGGTCAACATTCGGATTATTAGTCAGTTCCGAGATGTCATTCTGGAGCATCAGCACCTGTATTTTCGCCAGTATCGTCGAAAACAGGTCTGCCACAGGCAACCACAGATAGGTCTGAATATATCGGCATATCCATTGTGTAAGGGTGGACTGGAAACCATCCCACACGGAGAGGGCGAATGAAATAGGGCCGAGTATCGCCAGCACGATAAGGAAGAAAGTACGGATCGTGTCAATCGTAAGTGAGGCAGCCTGAAAGAGCATCTCCAGCAGTTCACGAAAGAAATTCTGGATTGCCTTCTTGACCTTATACATCCCGCGCTCGATATACATCCCGGCGGCGGTACCTATCTCCGTCACGCCCAACTCGTCTATCTGCCTGTCAAACTCGGCATCGTCAACGAGGTAAGCGGTAGATGGGTCGTTCATCATCGCCTCATATTCCAGCCTGTCCTTTTCCTCCCGGTACTTCTTCATGTCGAGGGTCTGACCTTCGAGCATCGAGGCCGTACCCTGCACGATAGGCGACATTACGGAGTTGATGGTACCTAACACGACCGTCGGGAAGAACATGATACAGAATCCGATTACAAACGGACGCAGCAGCGGGAACACATCTATCGGTTCTGCTCTTGCCAGCGACTGCCATATACGGTAGGCTACATAGAACAGCGCACCCAATCCGGCGATACCCTGTGCCACTCCTGCCATATCCTCGCACAGAGGCATCATCTCGTCATAGAGCGAGCGCAGGATGGTGTGGAGATTTGAAAAATCAATAGCGCACAGCATAGGCATCACCAGTATTTTTCGGAACCGTCACCATAGAGAGCCACAACACGTTTTGTGTCGGCTTTCTTTTTGGCGCGGAGATAGGACACACTGATGTTCTTGTTGGTATAATACGCCGTGAGGTTCTTCAGACGCTTCATTTCACGATAGCAGTCGTCAACGACATCCATTCGGTCTTTGTCGGTCATGCTCAGTGTAGTTATATTGACTACCTGCTTCAAGTCGCCGAGGACGCCATTGGCTTCTTCGAGGATACGGGTGTAGCCGGAGGCGATAGCCGAAAGTTCCGCGCTTGTGAAATTCGGATCTATCAGCATTTTTGAAAATTGTTGACATAATAGCCGGAAATATTGCCGAGCATCAGGATTGTCTGCTGCACCTTGCGGGCATCGCGGACAAGGTTGTTCACCGACTGGAGCGCGTCATAATATTTCTTCGCCTGTTGATAGATTTTCACAGTTTCCTGAAAATTCTTCACCATATGCGTCGCCGTCTGCGACTCCTGCACAAGTGATTTAGAGTTGTTTACGATGGACTGCGCTATGTTGGACGGGTCTATGACAGTCCACTGGGCCGAAGCCCTGCCCGTGCCTATGAAAAGGCACAGGGCGATTAAGGGGATAAGAGACTTTAATTGCTTCATCTGATTGTGAATTAAGTGGTAAGGTTATCGTATTCTGTGAGCCATACTCACAATGATTCTGATCAAGGCTGTAAACAGCCGGTAAGCCGATACAAGGAGGAGGCCGAGGAAAAGGAACAGACCTGAAATGATGAATATTAGGGATTGCTTGACTTTCATACATCAGTTCACCCTCCTTTCGTTGGCTAACTGTTTGATAGCGGCCTCGATGTCGCCGCCGAGCTGACGGGCGCGGGCGAGTACCTGCATCTTCTCCGTTTCCTCGGTGGTATAGGCGAGGTATTCTTCCGGCGATACCTCTGTCGCATACACTGCCGACTGCGTTCCACCCAGCCCGATCCACACCTCTTTATATAATCGGTTCGGATTATTGGAGAGATTTATACTGAGAATCTGGCTTTTCTCCTTATCGGTCAGACCGAGCAACTCCTGTATCTGGTCAAAGCGGTTCATATACTTTCTCTGGTCGAGCAGTATCTTGCAGTCAGAGTTATTTATGATGGTTTCCTTGACAATCGGCGACGATATTATGTCGTCAACCTCCTGTGTAACCACCACAGCCTCACCGAAATACTTTCTGATAGTCTTGAACATATAGCGCATATATTCAGCCATGTTAGCGGTTGAAAGTGCCTTCCACGCTTCTTCACATATTAGGACTTTACGGATACCTTTCAAGCGTCGCATCTTGTTGATGAAGGCTTCCATGATGATAATCGTTACCACAGGAAACAGGTCTTTATTGTCGCGGATAGCGTCAATCTCGAATACCACGAAACGCTTGTTGAGCAGGTCGATGTTCTCCTTTGAGTTCAGCAGGAAGTCAAAGCGACCGCCATGATAATATTGCCTTAAAGTAGTCAGGAAGTTGTCGATGTCAAAATCCTGCTTATAGATGGGGATAGGACGCTGTGCCATTTCAGCACGGTAATCGTCGCGCATGAACTCGTAGAAGGAGTTGAAGCAGGGAACGATGTTGCGGTCTTTCTTCATCTTTTCAAGGAACATAGACAGCGCGGAGCCAAGCTCACCCGATTCAGTCTTTGTCACGCGGTCGTCTTCCGACTTCCAGAGCGTGAGAAGCAGCGTCTTGATGCTGTCCTTCTTCTCCACATCGAAAACTCCGTCGTCGGTGAAGAACGGATTGAAGGAAATCGGCTTTTCCTCCGTGTAAGTGTAATACACACCGTCCTCGCCGTGGGTACGGTTATGGATAAGGTTGCACAGTCCTTCGTATGAATTGCCGGTATCAATCAGCAGGATATGCGCGCCTTGCTCGTAATACTGGCGCACCAGATGGTTGGTGAAGAAAGACTTGCCGCTACCCGACGGGCCGAGGATGAACTTGTTGCGGTTTGTGGTTATGCCGCGCTTCATCGGCTCGTCGGAAATATCCAGGTGGACAGGCTTACCCGTGAGGCGATCAACCATCTTTATACCGAATGGCGACAGTGACGATCGGTAGTTTGTTTCTGCGGTGAAAAAACAGACGGCAGGCTCTATGAAAGTATAGAAACTTTCCTCGGCAGGGAAATCCGCCTCGTTGCCGGGCATAGCAGCCCAGAACAGCGTCGGGCAGTCGATGGTGTTGTGCCGTGGCATACACCCCATAGTAGCAAGCTGACCGCCGACATCGTTCTTGATGCGCCGCAGTTCCTCGGCATCATCGCTCCACGCCATGATATTGCAGTGGCAACGTACCGATGTAAGACCGTAGCTGTGGGCCTCGTTAAGATAACGGTCTATCCACTCCTTGTTTATGGCGTTAGAGCGTGAGTAACGGCTCAAAGAGTTCATATTGCGCGCCGTCTTTTCAAACTTCGCCAGATTTTCGTCGTGGTCGTCGATAAACACATACTGGTTATAGATGTGGTTGCACGGCAGGAGCAGACCCACGGGGGACGCAAACGACAGACGACAGTCGGAGCGGTCGGTTGACAGGCGTTCATAGCGGTTGTCGGTGCTGACCTTGCCGGGCAGGTCGTCGGTATCCGAAAGTGTATGCAGGCACAGCATCTTGTCGCCAACGCGCATTTCTTTCGGCGACAGGTCTATGTCCTCCAGACAGGTGACATCGCCGGTTGACAGCGAGAGATACCTCTCTATGATACCCGATGCGTTGTCGGTGCCTACAATCTCATCGTCACCCATGCGGCGCAGCGAGATATATCCGGTATCGTTGATTATGCGCTCGAACTGGCCCACGGCTTCCATGAAGCCGACAATCATCTTGTGATTCAGCTCCTTCGGAGTGATACGCCCGCGGCAGAGAGTGGAGAAATTGGACTGCTGGCGCATACGCTCCTTTGTGGTCTTTGTCAGATACAGGTAACACTTGTGTGCCAGATAGGGGCGCTCGTTGAAATGACGCTCGAAGCTCCTGTCAAGAAAAGACAGATCATCCTTTTGCAGTTCCGGCTTATAGTTCTCCGACACAAACCAGTCCTGCTTGTGCGCCACCGTGAAGCGGGGAAGCACCTTGATAGCCTTGCACCATGCGGCGTGCATAGCCTCATATTCGGCAGAGGTAACAGTAAACAGCTCCGGCAGTGTCACCTCGTAGCACACGGTTATGTCTGCATCCTTGCTGATTATACAGCCGTGTTCCACAGCGAGAAGCGGCAGCTTTGACTCCAGAGTTGTGGCTTTCAGTATATTTCTCATCGGCGGCCTCCCTTCAATATATTGAGTACACGCAGACGGTTGATGATGTATCGGGGGCGGTATTTCACCGATGTGAGCTTCATAAGCCCGTATTGCCCGTACTTGCCGTTGAGATGGAAAGTGTACCACACCAGCACCGACGCGCTTATGGCACCGAAGCCTATGCACAGACCTTGCTGCACCCCGCACATATAGAGGATTACGAACAGTATGAAGTCGGCGATAAGACCTCCGGCGAAGATGAAAAGGTACTGCGCTTTCAGCCCCTTGTATTCCACCGTCCTGCCTATGCCCTTGTTAATAGAATATTCCATCGTCGGCACGGATTAGAGGAAGAACGAGCGCAGGATTGTGGCGGCGACAACAAGGAAGATACAGGCACCGAACCACGATGCGGCTGTCTTGCTCGTGTCGGGATCGCCGGAGCTGAACTTGCCATAGACCTTGACACCGCCTATAAGACCGACGACTGCGCCGATGGCATAAATCAGCTTCGTGGCGGGGTCGAAATAGGAGGTCATCATCGAGGTTGCCTCGTTGATGCCTGCCAGACCGTTGCCGGCGGCATAGAGGTTGGCGGCGCATATCATCAGTGTGAGCATGGCGGCCATAGGGCGGCGCATACCGGGAGCGTTCATAAACTCTACGATGCGCTTGTAGAGCGACTTGAAGAATTTAGTCATAAATAAATTGATTTGGATTGTGGATAAAGTGGTGGTCAGTGGAGGATATTGAAGTCGATGGCGTCAATATCGGTCGTGTCGATGTCGGCATGAAAGACGATCTTGCGGGCTTTACCGATTGCCCCGTCGGTTTTCTCAGCCGGAGCATCTTCGGGTATGTCGGGCAACTGACACTCAATCATCAGTATACGTTTGCGCACTACCGGGTCGAGTTTGACATATTCGATAATCTCGGTGCCTTCAAGTTCGGAAACTACCCGTCGGACGGTCTGTTCATCCTCAGTGGTGTGAGGCTGATTTTTCAGCACCTTCATGGCGGTCTGCATTTCATCGAAGTCTATACCGTCGGCATTTGCCTCGGCGGGAGGCAGAGTTTCGCCGGTAAGCTCACTCACGGAATGGGTTGAGAATATCTCATCCAGCTTTTCGGGCGGGATTTGTATCCTCGGCTTTTCTTCGGGAGTATCGGGCAGTCCGGCGTCGGAGGGCTTGCCGAGTTCCATGACTATAAGCGGCACGACCTCCCTCGCGGCTTCGGCAGCGGCTTCTTTGGCGATTTCACGAAACGAGTCCATGAACTTATCGGCATCGAAGGAGCTTTTGCCGACGACTTCTTCCACGGGCGCTTCATCTGCGGGCGGTGGTTCCGGAGGTGCGCAGTTGTCATTCTTGCCCTTAGCCGGAGTGTCGGGCTTCGTCAGGACTTTTCGGATAAGCCACACATTGCTTGCGAGCAATGCTATGATAAACAGCGTTTCCATCAGAATAGCGGCTGGCTGTTTTCATCATAGAGACCTTCCATGACCTCACGGTTGTTGGCGAAGTGGTCGAGAAGTATCTCGGACACATACGAGCCTATGGAGGCACCGGTATCGCGGAACCGTTCTGCCATGCGGCTCAGGACGGCGTGGACTTCGGGATAGATATACACTTTGGTGTTGGAGCGCACAATGCCGGGCCGGAGAAACTTGGCGGCATATTTCTTGCGTTCCTCGGCGGCTCTGACCTCAATATCAGTGGCCGGATTCATGTTTATGGTTACAAGTGGTGATTTAGGCATAGCTGGTTAGAGTTTAAGTTGGTTGATAACATCGGCATACTCCTCCAAGTGAGCAGCCAGCACGTTGTTGATGAAAGCCTTTAGCGAGCATACGCGCCCTTTCTTGCGGCAGAACAGGATACGACGGATTTTCCATTCAATTTCCGGATCTATTTCTGTCGTTACATATTTATCCTGTGGCGACATATAGGTCATGTTCCATACGAAACGCTCCAGATATTTGCGCTCACGGTCTGCGTCATTGCCGACACTTTCATTGGGTTGGGATGCCGATACAGATTTGGCTGAAGGAACTTTTGTCGTTTCCGGTTCGGACTCTTGTGTCTGACCCTCTGCCTTTGGCTTCTTTTTCAGCGTTGACAGCGAGGAGGACTCCTCTCTGAAAGACCTGATGAATTCATCAGGGTCGATTTCCGACTCATATTTCTTTGCCATATCGGTCAGAAGTTGAGAAGTCCGAGCAGTTCATCTGTAAGCTCCGGAAGGCGCGTACCTTTGAGCAATGTCTTGTCAGGAGGCATGACGGTCGAGCGAAACACGGCGCGGTTGAGCGTCTTTGACCCTTCTCGACGATACTTTTTGGTATCCGGTATCTTGGTTTTCAGCATCATAAGACCGTATTCCTCGAAAACCGCCTCATACTGGTCGTAGAGATCTGTTTTCTCGCGGGCATCGACAAGGTTCCAGAGCATATACATCTGTTTGACCTGTGTGCGTCCGGTAGTGAGCCACTCCTGTATCTTCAGGGCAAAGGCGAGCGAGCTTTCAAGGATAACCTTGTCTGCCGCGACCGGCACTATCACGGTATCCATGCAGTTGAGAATGTTGACGACGCCACGGTTATTGACCGTGCCGGGCAGGTCGAAGAAAACGATGTCTATCTCGTTTCCGGCCTCGATGATGTCGCGCACCTTCTGCATAGCCTCCTCCGGCTTTGCCGTCAGGAGAGGATAAGGCGCGAGCTTGGTCTGGCGCAGATTGTCGGAAAAAAGTTTCTTGAACTGAGGGCTGCACTCAATAAGGTCTTTGTCGCGCTGGCGCATCTCCTCGATGCTGAACTGAGGATAGTCGCAGTCAACGACAAGGACTTTCAGCCCCTTCACATAGTAGAGGTAACTCGCCGCTAAAACGGTCAGAGTGGTCTTGCCTGCTCCGCCTTTCTGGGTGGAGAAAGCGACAAATTTGGGGTCTGTCATAAAATTAAATTTGGATTTGGATGTAGTGGTGATTGCATAGCGGTTGCCGTCAGCGTATCTTCTGACACGGATAGACCGGGCTTCTATCGGCGCGAAGCATTGCCGGCACAGATTATGCGGGATGGATTGACAGCTTTCTTTGCCGCGCGTTGCGACCTTCCTCCGCTGTCGGGAGGGCATCGGCTAAGTGAGCCTGAAATGGTTGGGTTCGTCAGTCATGTCTGGTTCGGGTTTGGATGTGGAGTTTAGTGGTGTCCGCCATAGCCATAGGGCCATAGGGCGATAGGTAGGTTGCTGGCATTTATCCTTTCTATATGGCTCACAGGCTTCATAAGTCAGTCCTTGTCATGTCATTCAGGAACTAATCTCTCTACATAATCTACTCTTTAGATTGTTCGGAAGGACATTGGTCAGACTGTAATTCAGCATTGTTGCCAAATGGTTGGGATCATACCCGCCGGATTGGTTGCTCAGCTTACAGTTCACATGGATAGTGCGTAATATAATAAGTAGTTTGACTTCCTTGAAGGCAGGCTTGAGAACCAATCTCTACACAAAGAAACAAATAAATTCCCACTTTGGCAAATCCAAAAAATAAGCCAATTTGCTGTGATTAAGAGCATTGTCCGGCTATGTCCAACTATGTCCGGGTATGTCCGAAAAACGGGGCCAAATTTTTAACATTTCGCCGCGCAAATTTTTTTTGCTGCTTCCATCGCCTGTTTCTTAATTATCGGAATTTTTATCTCATCGCTGGCAAATCAGGGATTTTTTTCGTATCTTTATATCAGCATCACGGTGATTTTCTTCCTCCGGGCGATGAAAAGCGGCTTTTCTCATTGTCATCATAATGATACCGGGCATCATTGACTGACGTTGCCGTTTTTCTGGTAAGGAAGAATGTCCACATAGACATAGCAAGGTGTCTTTTCGGGGTCCGAAAAGGTTTCGAGGGACCGGCAGTCCACACGAAACGACCTTGCTATGTAGGATATATCTCCAAAGTCGAATATCCCTCGATTTTACTGCGTAGGCATTGACACCATTGATGCACTCACCACTTATAATCCACATTTTATGACTTATTTCGTTAACAAGGGCGGACGACCGCCGGTTGCCAACAAGTGCAGCCACTGCGTCAAAGTACGTTTTGACGACCTCGAATGGGATGAATTGTCCCGGATGATGGAAAGGGCAAACGCGACTGTTAAGGCCACTTTCATCAAGCAACTCATCTTCGGCAAGCCTTTCAGGGTTCTGACCACCGATAAATCGCTTGCTGTCTATTGCGCCAAACTATCCGAATTCTTCTGCCAGTACCGCACAATCGGGGTAAACTACAACCTCGTTGTGAAGGAGCTTCGCGCCAATTTCACCGAAAAGAAAGCAATGGCATCTCTCTACAAGCTGGAGAAAGCCACAATCGACATGATTGCCGTGATGACCGATGTCATGGCTCTGTCTGAGAAATTCGATGAACAATGGTCGCAAAAATCTCGATAGGATCGTCGCTGTACGGTGCATTGGCATATAATTCCGAGAAAATCAACAAGGAGGAAGGTCGTCTGTTGGGAGCCAACAAAATCATACTTCCCGCCGACGGGCAAATCGACATCGGTCGTATTGCCGAAAATTTCAGAGAGTTCATGCCGATGATTGGTCGGACAAAGAAGCCGGTTCTTCATATCTCGCTCAATCCGCACCCGGATGATAAGCTCACGGATCAGGATTTTGAAATCCTCGCCCGTGAATATCTGGAGAAACTTGGCTTCGGGGAGCAGCCTTTCATAATTTACAAGCACGAGGACATAGACCGGCACCATATCCATATAGTTACCGTCAATGTCAACGAGCAGGGCAAGCGGCTCAATCAGGACTTTCTTTTTCGGCGCAGCAAGAAGATTACCACCGAGTTGGAGGAAAAATACAATCTCCACAAGGCGCAGCGTGAGAAAATCACTCCCGATATGCCCATCCGTAAGGTTGATCCCTCCAGTGACATAAAGCGTCAGGTTGCCAACACCGTCAAAATGGTGGGTATGCGCTACAAGTTTCAGACACTCGGCGAGTATAACGCTGTTCTCTCCTTATATAATATAAGGTGTGAGCAGACCGACGGCAGAGTCAACGGGCGCGAGTATCACGGTCTGGTGTATTTTGCCACTGACGACGAAGGCAAGGTTGTCGCCAATCCGTTCAAGGCTTCTCGCCTCGGCAAATTCGCAAGCAGGACGGCGATTGACAGCCGTTTCGAGAAGGCGAAGGACAAGATTGATGTCGCACCGACAAGGAGCAGGGTTGCTGATGTTCTTACCCGTGCCACCGATCAGGCAGATTTTACATCCAAACTGAAAGACTGCGGCATAGATGTTGTTTTCCGCTACACCGACGAAGGACGCATATACGGCGTTACGTTCATCGACCACAACACCATGACCGTATTGAACGGTTCCAGACTCGGCAAACAGTTCTCGGCAAATGCCCTCAACGAGCGTTTCAACAATCCGCAAGCGCAACCGATCAACGATGTGCCGGTTCCCGATACTCTCGATATTGTACCGGAGCCGGAGCTTAACGCCGACACCCATTCGGATACGCAACCCCAGACTACCGACACTCAGGCTTCGTCGGATGGGCAGCAACACACCGCAGGCAGCCAGCATCAATCGACCGTTACTCATTCTTCTGCCAACGATTACAGCGAAAGCGACTTCACGCTTCCGGGCCTTGACCTGTTCCAGCAGGGACAGTCTTTCAGCCCCGACGAGGAAGAGTTCCGCCGCCGTATGCAGCGAAAGAAGAAGAAAGGGCGTCGCCCGAAATTTTAATCCTTAATCCCACATTCTATTATGAGCCAACAAGAGGACGACCTCAGAGCGTTGGCGAAGATCATGGACTTCCTGCGGGCAGTCAGTATAGTGCTGGTTGTCGCCAACCTTTACTGGTTCACCCGCGTGGAAACCGTGGACAGCGGCTGGTTCTACTCGACCGTCCACAAGATCTGCGCCAACTTCAACCGCACCTGCGGTCTTTTCAACACCACCTTCAACGCCAAACTTTTCGCACTGCTGCTTCTCGGACTGTCGTGCTTCGGCACAAGAGGCGTAAGGAGCGAGAACATCTCATGGCGGCATATATGGGCGGCAATCGCCGCCGGTTTCGTGCTGTTCCTGCTGAACTGGTGGACACTCGACATGGGTATGTGCCACGCATACATAATCACCACTGTTACGGGCTACATCTGCCTGATGATGGGCGGTATATGGGCGGGGCGTATGCTGAAGAACAACATGATGGACGACCGTTTCAACGACGAGAATGAGAGCTTCATGCAGGAAACAGAGCTTATGGACAACGAGTATTCCATAAACCTGCCCACCAGATTCTACTTCGAGAAGAAATGGCACAAGGGCTGGATAAATGTCGTCAACCCGTTCCGCGCCACAATCGTGCTTGGCACACCCGGTTCCGGCAAGTCCTACGCCGTCATCAACTCCTTCATCAAACAGATGATAGAGAAAGGTTACAGCGGCTATATCTATGATTTCAAAAGCCCGGATCTGAGCGAGATAGCCTACAACCACCTGCTGACGCACAAGGACGGATACGGCAAAGTCAAACCGAAATTCTACATGATAAATTTCGACGACCCGGAACGGAGCCACCGGTGTAACCCCATACACCCTGATTTCATGACCGATATTGCCGACGCATACGAGAGCGCATATACTATAATGCTCAATCTCAACAAGTCATGGGTGAGCAAGCAGGGCGATTTCTTTGTGGAGTCCCCGATTGTGCTGTTCGCGGCTATAATCTGGTATCTCCGTATTTACAAGAACGGTATTTACTGCACCTTCCCTCATGCCATCGAGTTGCTCAACCGCCGTTATGAAGATTTGTTCCCCATACTCACGAGCTACCCGGAGCTGGAAAACTACCTCTCGCCGTTTATGGACGCATGGCAGGGAGGCGCGGCGGAGCAGCTCATGGGACAGATTGCGTCGGCGAAAATCCCACTGTCGCGTATGATTTCCCCGCAGCTCTATTGGGTAATGACCGGCGACGATTTCACGCTCGACATCAATAACCCGAAAGAGCCGAAAATCCTGTGCGTGGGCAACAACCCAGACCGTCAGAACATCTACGGCGCGGCACTCGGACTGTATAACTCACGCATCGTCAAAATCATAAACAAGAAAGGGATGCTCAAAAGCGGGGTTATCATAGATGAATTGCCCACTATATATTTCAAGGGCCTCGACCAACTGATTGCCACCGCCCGAAGCAACCGTGTCGCCGTCTGCCTCGGCTTTCAGGACTTCTCCCAGCTCAAACGAGATTATGGTGACAAGGAGGCGGCCGTGGTGATGAACACCGTCGGTAACATCTTCTCCGGGCAGGTCGTAGGCGAAACCGCCAAGACACTCTCCGAGCGGTTCGGCAAGGTTCTCCAGAAACGGCAGTCAATATCCATCAACCGTCAGGATGTGAGCCACTCCATCAACACGCAGATGGACAGTCTTATCCCGCCGAGCAAGATTTCAACTCTGACACAGGGAATGTTCGTCGGCGCGGTCTGCGACAACATCAACGAGCGCATAGACCAGAAAATATTTCATGCAGAGATTGTCATAGACAGCACCAAAGTTAAGGCCGAGACATCGAGATACAAGCCTATACCCGTACTGACCGATTTCAAGGACGACACACCCGACAAGTCACGCATGAAGGCTGTAATACAGCGCAACTACGAGCAGGTGAAAGCCGATGTGATCCAAATCATCGCCGACGAGAAAGAACGCATAATGTCAGACCCGGCACTACAACACCTGTTCGCCCCAAAGTAATCACAAACCACTAAATATCCACAATCATGTTAGAACTTGACCGAAGTCTTACTGACTTCAATTACTACTATTTCTATTTGTTGCAGTATCTCCAGCTCAACAAATATCAGGTTGACCCTGACCATCCCCAGATTATTTCCAACTCTATCGCCGCACTCGATGCCTTTGAAAATGCGCGGCGCAACGGTGCCAATGTGCCTATGGCTGAGGCAGAGGCCATATTCGTGCTTTTCTCCAATATCGGAGAATCGGAGTATAACACGGTATCGGAACTTATCCTTGAGAATTTCGGAGACTCCATCGACCTTGACAGTGAAATAGCTGTCGAATACTGGACAAATCAGGTTATGACGGATATTCCCGACCTGTTCGACGGTGTTGACCGAATGGCAATAGGCGTTGACGCCCTTGACCTCGAATTGATGGAAACCGAGATTGTAGGCAAAATCGTAATCTATCTTTCTGACAATGGCCTACAATAAGTTACAGACCATGCGCGACAACATCGAGGCGATTAGGATGGCTTTTCGTCTTGGTGTGGCCGGGCGTGGAGCGCAGACCGCTGATGAAATAGCGGTGTTGCGCAAGTATGCCGGATTTGGAGGTCTGAAATGTATCCTCAACGACGCCAATGAGTTGGCTGATGCCGCTAAATGGAGCAAATCGGACATTGAGCTGTTTGCACCGATGGTGGAACTGCGTCGCCTTATCCATGACTATTCCAAAGATGATAAGGAGTTTGCCAGATATATGGATTCACTAAAAGCCTCGGTGCTGACGGCGTTCTATACCGACAACCGCATAGTTGATGCAATCTCCGACTCTTTGAAATATTCCGGCGTCGAAGTGAAAAGTTTTCTGGAACCTTCTGCCGGACAAGGTGCCTTCATCGACTCATTCCTGCGAAATAACCGTTATCCCGGCGCGGAGGTGTTGGCGTACGAGAAAGATTTGCTCACGGGTAAAATTCTTTCGGCTCTGCATCCGTCTATTCTTACACGCATAGGGGGCTTCGAGAAGATAGAGAGCGACTTCAACGGCTATTTCGATGTCGCTGCCTCCAATGTCCCCTTCGGAGATTTTGCTGTCGCAGACCCGGCGTATGCCGTGAGCAAGGATATTGCCTACCGTCAGGCAACCAAGACTATCCACAACTACTTCTTCCTCAAAGCACTTGATCAAGTGCGCGAGGGAGGTTTGGTTGCATTCATTGCATCGCAAGGTGTAATGAACGCCGGCAGTCCTTTCATCAGGATGGAACTTGTGAAGCGTGCCGACCTTGTGGCGGCGTTGCGTCTGCCAAACAACACGTTCAGCGAGAACGCCGGAACAGATGCCGGATCCGACTTGATTATTCTCCAGAAACATACGGGAAAGAAAGCGTTGTCGTCAGATGAGGAGTTCTTCATCCAGTCGGTCGTTGACCGTGGTACGAAGGTACCGGGAAACAAATTCTTTCAGGCGTTTCCCCAGAATGTTATATGCACCGATGCCAAAGTGGGTACGGATCCTTTCGGCAAACCCGCTATCATCTACAAGCATGAGGGTGGAGTCGATGGCATAGCAGATGACTTGCGCAAGGCACTCGATGAGTCTTTACACCTGCGTTTGAATCTGGAACTTTATAATTCCAACGGTATCAAACCGCCTACGCCTGATCCTGTCAAGCCAACACCGACACCCGAAGTCAAGCCGGAACCTCCGAAACAAAAGCCTATCACCGAGAAGATTGAGCAGAAGAACGAGCCTTTGCTCAAACAGTATCAGGAGATGAAGAAGAAACATCCCGATGCTATTCTGATGTTCCGTGTCGGAGATTTCTACGAGATTTTCGGCAAAGACGCCGTTGAAGCGTCGGAAATATTGGGTATTACCCTGACACGCCGCCAAAGCGGTATTGACAGCAGAATCGAGTTGGCAGGCTTCCCTCACCATGCGCTCGACACCTATCTGCCCAAACTTGTGCGGGCAGGTAATCGTGTGGCTATCTGCGAGCAGCTGGAAGACCCGAAACTGAGACGGACTCCACAGCAGAAGGTTGTCGAAACTGTTACGCCCAACCAGCGTCCGAAGGCGGAGTCAAAGCCCGTGGAGCCTCCAAAGCTGACACCGACGGCAGTGGGAACTCCAAAGGTTGAGCCTAAGCCTGAACCTGCCAAAGAGATAGAGACTGACGGCAGTCCTGATTATTCCGACAATCCCGATCCTCGTCTTTTCGCCTACAATCTGTTCGGGGAACTGGAGCCGATAGGCAAACCCCGCCGTCAGCCCAAACCGGCTGAAGATGCTCCCAAACCGAAGCCAAGTGCCGGGGTCAAAGACATTCCCGTTAAAAAATTCCGACCGCTGACTGAAAAGGAACTGAAATTTTACGGCTCGCTTAATTGGGATGACAATCCTCCCATCAACGGTTTCTATGAAACAATGATGTCGATTGCCCACCGTCAGATGGAGGAAATGCGTCTGGAGCAGGAATCGCAGAAAGCGGCAGAGGCAGCGGGTATCGCTCCCGGAGAAACATACATCGAAAAGACCGAAGGCGATTTCATACCCGGCGGCCGGCCCCGTCAGCCGAAAGTCACGGCAATACCTATCGAGCCGAAAGCCCCGGAGCGCGATATGTCGCCCCGTCCTTTCTCGGAGGACATTCAGTTCTTCCACCATAACGGTTCTATGGTCGTCGATGGCGGTCAGCTCGGTTTCCTGTCCGATATGCGCAAGAACGGAGCCACCTTCACACCTCTGGCAGTCAAGCCGGAGCAGGAAAAACGCGCCATGCTGTATGTAACCCTCTCGGAAACATATCAGAAGCTCTATAACTATGAGGCGGAGACGCATGAAGCGTCGGAACATCTGCGCGAACATCTCAACCAGTATTACGATGAGTTTGTGGAGCGTTACGGCAACCTCAACGAGAAGCAGAACGCCAAGTTCATCCTTATGGACGCCAATGGTCGTGACGCACTGGCTTTGGAGCGCGGTGAGAACGGTCAGTTTGTCAAGGCTGACATCTTCGACCATCCCGTTTCATTCTCTCTTAACGAGGTTACTTCGGTCGATACTCCTATGGAGGCACTCACAGCTTCGCTCAACAAATACGGCGAGGTCAATCTCGAATATATGTCGTCATTGGTGGATATGGACGAGGAAACCCTTACCCAGAATCTCGAAGGACACATATATTATAATCCTCTCGTGGAGAACTACGAGATAAAAGACCGCTTCATCGCAGGTAATGTCGTTGCTAAAGCTGAACAAATCAGGGCGTGGATTGAGCGTGAGGAAGAACGGATAAAGGACTTCCCCGGTTATGACGGGATTGAACCGTTTATAGCTCTGTCTAAAGATTCCCTCAAAGTTCTGGAGGAAGCGCGGCCCCGTCGCATCGGGTTTGATGAACTGGACTTCAATTTCGGCGAAAGGTGGATACCGACCGGGATATACTCAGCCTACATGAGCCATCTCTATGAAACCGACATAAGGATTGCCTATTCATCCTCGATGGACGAGTATTCATGTGACGCTTCCCGCAAGAACATGAAAATCTGGGAGGAATTTTGTGTCAGGGGTTACTACCGGGTCTATGACGGCATGAGCCTTCTGAAACACGCCCTTCACAATACCGTGCCTGACATAAAGAAATCAATCGGCAAGGATGATGACGGACACGACATAAAGGTGCCGGACAACGAGGCGATACAGCTTGCCAATACAAAGATTGACGAGATAAGAAATGGCTTCTCGGAGTGGCTGGAAGCACAGAGCCCTGAGTTCAAAGAAAAACTCGTTGACCTCTATAACGACAAGTTCAACTGTTTCGTGCGTCCGCAGTATGACGGAAGCCATCAGACATTCCCGGATTTGAACATGAAAATGCTCGGAGACCGTTATGGAATCAGCTCCATTTATCCCTCGCAGAAAGATTGTATCTGGATGCTGAAACAGAACGGAGGTGGTATTTGTGATTTCGAGGTGGGGTGTGGTAAAACGCTGATAATGTGCATTGCAGCGCATGAAATGAAGCGTCTCGGACTGGCCCACAAACCGATGATTATCGGTCTGAAAGCCAACGTTGCCGAGATAGCTATGACCTATCAGTCGGCTTACCCCAATGCCCGCATCCTCTTCGCCGATGAAAAGAGTTTCAAGGCCGACAAGCGTGTGGATTTCTTCAACCGGATAAAGAACAACGACTATGACTGCATCATAATGTCGCATGACCAGTTCGGGAAGATACCGCAGTCGCCGGAAATGCAGAAGCAGATTCTTCAGGCTGAACTTGACACGGTTGAGGAAAATCTCGAAGTGGTGAAGCAGCAGGGGCATGATGTGTCGCGTGGTATGCTCAAAGGTCTTATAAAGCGGAAAGAGAACCTTACCGCCAAGATTGCCACAATCCAGTATCAGATGGAACAGAACAAGGATAGTGTAGTTGATTTCAGGCAGATGGGTATAGACCACATCTATGTCGATGAATCACAGAACTTTAAGAACCTAATGTTCAACACCAGACATGACCGTGTGGCAGGATTGGGCAACAGTGAGGGGAGCCAGAGGGCGCTCAATCTGTTGTATGCAATACGAACTATTCAGGAGCGGACAGGCAAAGACCTCGGCGCTACATTCCTGTCTGGTACTACAATCAGTAACTCGCTTACCGAGCTGTATCTGTTGTTCAAGTATCTGCGTCCGAATGAACTTGAAAGGCAGGAGATTAGATGCTTCGATGCGTGGGCGGCAATCTTTGCCAAAAAGACAACCGACTTCGAGTTCAATGTCACGAATAATATTGTACAGAAGGAGCGTTTCAGGTACTTTATCAAGGTGCCGGAGTTGGCGGCGTTCTACAACGAGATAACAGACTACCGCACGGCGGAGGATGTGGGCGTTGACCGTCCGCACAAGCATGAGATACTCCACAATATTCCTCCTACCCCGGCGCAGGAAGATTTCATTCAGAAGCTGATGGAATTTGCCAAAACAGGCGATGCGACAATTCTCGGCAGAGCGCCGTTGTCCGAAACCGAAGAAAAGGCGAAGATGCTTATCGCCACGGACTATGCCCGTAAGATGTCACTCGATATGCGTATGATTGACCCTGAATATGGCGATGACCCCAATAACAAGGCCAGCCACTGCGCCCGTATGATAGCGGAATATTATCACAAATATGACGCACAGCGTGGCACACAGTTCGTATTCAGCGATTTATCGACATATAAACCCGGTGAATGGAATATCTATTCTGAAATCAAGCGGAAACTGATTGAGGACTATGGTATTCCGGCGCATGAAATTCGGTTTATACAGGAGTGTAAAACCGAGAGGTCCAGAAAGGCTGTCATTCAGGCTATGAATGACGGTGATGTCCGTGTTCTCTTTGGATCGACAAGTATGCTCGGAACAGGTGTAAATGCCCAGAAAAGAGCAGTTTGCGTCCATGAACTCGAATGCCCCTGGCGCCCAAGCGATCTGGAGCAGCGTGAGGGACGCGCTATCCGTGCCGGTAACGAGGTCGCCAAACTTTATGCCGACAACAAGGTGGATGTGATAATCTATGCGGTTGAGAAATCTCTGGACTCCTACAAGTTCAATCTTCTCCACTGCAAGGCGACATTCATTGCCCAGCTCAAATCCGGTGCGCTCGGAGCGAGAACCATCGACGAGGGCGCGATGGATGAGAAGAACGGCATGAACTTTTCGGAGTATATGGCTATATTGTCCGGTAACACAGACCTGTTGGAAAAAGCGAAGCTCGAAAAGCGTATAGCGTCGCTTGAAAGCGGTCGCAAGGCGCATAACAAGGGTATCTCCGATTCCAGATTCCGTTATCAGACAGTCACCCACGACATTGCCAACAACGAGGCAGCTATTGAAAGGATGAAAGCCGACAATGCCCGGTATGAGGCGGTCGTGCAGCGTGATAAGGACGGCAATCCAGTCAATAATCTCACCATCGACACCTGCAACCTGTCCGATGAGAAGAATATGGGCATCCACCTGCAAGGGCTGGCGCAACGTACCGACACCCACGGACAGTATCAACGTATCGGCGAGGTCTATGGATTCCCGATTTCCATTATCTCGGAGCGTAACCTCGTGGACGGAAAAGAGACTGTTCAGAACCGTTTTGTTGTTGAAGGCAACTACAAATACAAGTTCAACAACGGCTTCATCGCCATGAGCGACACACACGCCGCCTGCATGAACTTTGTCAACGCTCTGGAAAAGATACCCGGCATCATCGCTCAATACGAGGAACGTACGGCCAAACTCAAAGCCGATGTTCCCCAGCTCGAAGCCATCATCTCGAAGCCGTGGGGCAAAGAGGATGAACTGAAGCATCTCAAATCCGAACTTGCCGCGCTTGATCGTAAGATAACGGCGGAACTTGCGCCAAGGCATGATGAGAAAGACGGCATTGAAAGCAGCCAGACAGCCACGCAGACAGTCGATGCGTCTTCTCAATCGGAAGATGTAAAAAAGAGCATGGTCGCGGAACCGGCCATAGACTATTCTATGCCGCGCAGATTCAGTGCCGTGCCGGATACCGGACTACCGAGGCACACCGGAAGAAGGATGTAAGAGAGACAGGGAGCATACGGACAATCCGGTATGCTCCCTGCCTTATAAAATGAAGAACGCTCCTCAAGTATGCTGTCTTGCGACTCGCCTGAGGAGCTTATTATCTTTAAGGGTTTGAAAAAAGAGCGGCGAGTTGCCGCTCTTTCCAATCGACTACTGTCGGTTTCTAAAATCGTTGCTTTCGCACTCGAAGTATTTCGTTAAAGAGGAAACTACCCTTTGTGGATACAAAGTTAAGAATAAAATCTTTATCCCACAAATAACTAACGTATTTTTCGGAGAAAAAGTTTTAATGGGATTGTTAATGAGGTATTATCTTGAATCCCAATCTCGCCCCCTTGTAGGTGTAGATATGTTTGGCGATTACCTGAAATGCCGGATTCGGTCTTTCGGGATTAAGCACATACCGGCTTATGGGATATGCAATAAGGTCGGCAACCTGCAATCCGATGATGTTGTCGGCTTTGTACTGGAACTTGAAATTCTTGATTCGGTCCGTCAGTCGCTCAGGTGTTATCCATTTGGTGCCTGTCACACGCAGTCCGTTGTAATATTTCAACAGCATCTGGTTCTGATTGGGATTTCGACGCTCGACAACTATTGACAGCTTGCAGTTGCCGCTATCGCAGTCATCCATGTGAAAAATGGCACGTTCTATCAGATATTTGAGGGAAAGCCCATACACATCCTCACCCGTATTGAATCTTTCTACAAACGGCTCTTTCAGTATGCAGCAGCATACTATCACATAGATGTCTTCGGTGCCGAGTATTTCATTTATGCGTTCATAAAACCGTTCTTTGACGGTAGCGTCAAGCAGGTTGACGAAAGCACGGCTGTGATTCCTGATTTCTCTGGAATGGAAAATTACGCTCTCGTCCTGCCAAAGCTCTCTTTTCAGACCGTTGATTTCATTCTCCAGCCATTTCAGTTTATCCGATGACACGAGTATGCCGCACAATGTGAACATCGGGAAAGTCCTGTCGTACTTTTCCAGATTCGGGTCGCCGCACTCGTCTATGAACAGCGTATAGTGTTTCCTTCTTTGCTCAATCTCCATAATAATCTACAAAGTTAATAAAAAAGCGGCAATATCGTATGGTTTCGGAATTTACAAATATATATTCGGCGAAAATGTACCGTGTTACACTTTCGCCGAACAGACTGTGTGCGCTGATGAATCAGCGGCGTTTGAGAAGATGTTTCAACAGCGGGTCGGCTGCGATGCGTTTAATCTCGTCGAAGACGATTTTCTTGACCTGCCTCTTGATGCCGTCGTAATTGTCCTGTATGGTGCGCTGCATCACACACTCCCCGGTTGCTTTGTCGATGAAAGGGTTTATGACCGGAATATCCGCATACCGTGCTGTCTCCGCCTTGACCTTGTCGTTGTCAACAACGATTTCCGCATGAAAGATCTTCTGTTCAATGCGCTCGTCAAAATTGTCGCTGACTGCCCCGACGAACATACCCTGTGTCAGCGTCGATATTTTGCTCGGAGGAATAAGGCTGTCCATCTGGGTGTTGATGGAG
>OHIN01000229.1_pt1 | contig 43205 bp, 32 predicted proteins | sample 1568261 | NCBI WGS metagenome assembly OHIN01 (sample SAMEA3879578, study PRJEB24766) | human gut metagenome | biome: human-associated habitat; feature: feces | place: USA | collected 1985/1987
GAGAGCATCTGCCTTACAAGCAGAGGGTCACAGGTTCGAGCCCTGTAGGTCCCATTTAACTAATTCTTTTATTAGTTATGCCGATGTGGCTCAATTGGCAGAGCAGCTGATTTGTAATCAGCAGGTTATCGGTTCGAGTCCGATCATCGGCTTTATACAATTTAATATTGAATTGTATTATGGGCAGATTCCCGAGTGGCCAAAGGGGACAGACTGTAAATCTGCTGCAACTTGCTTCGATGGTTCGAATCCATCTCTGCCCATTAAAAAACCTCAAGTCGTATGACTTGAGGTTTTTGCATGTTGTCAGGTTTTTACCACCCTACCGTTTAATCGGCCTGGGCATTCGGTGCCGTAAGTACAGTCTCCCACGCCATCGTATCAGGCCAGTCCTTTGTATCAAAGCCATCACGGATACATCTGCTGTAGTAGTCCAGCTTGTTTCGTATCGGCGAATCATCTGTGAATCTTGCATCATCATAAATGCCGTTAATATAATCGTCTATCGCGGTTCCGAATATTTCAGAGCGGTCCTCTGTTGCAAAGGTCATGCCGTAGGAATCAATGAAATACCCGGATATGTGGCTCGATGGATCATCCGGATTGTAGTTTGCGTAGCTATCATCATAAGAGAAGCTGTCAGGGTTAAAGCTGTTCCATTTCTCCTCAGAAAACTCGCTCTTGTCATCGTAGGTGTGTATGAATGTAAGCCTCTGGTCAATCAGATGGGAAATCTCATGGCCTACAGTGTAGCTGAAATCCCAGCTGTAGTTGCAGTTTAGAACCATCACATTGTGGTTGTTTATTATATTTACGAAGCCACTTGGCTCATTTATCATATCTGAGTGGCCTGATGAAATATCACCGCACAGATAGATTCGCATGCCTCTTATATCGCCATAACACAGCTGTGTGAAAAAGTCATCAGGGAAACAGCCAAGTATTTCCTCAAGCGCATCCAGAGCGACCGACAGCTTATCCTTGTTCTTGAATTGATGGATATCGTAGTAATCAATTCTCTTTGGCACCTCAGGCCCGAAATATATGGAAAAGCCGTATTTCTGTTCAAGCGCTGTGATACGTGCATTTATGTCGGATAAATCACCCCAGTCATATGACGCGGTGTCAGGTATCAGAGTGACCTCGTCGCCGTATGTATTGTAGTCGGAATCCTTCCCGGCCTCCTCCATAGCCTCCTGATTTTCATCGGTATTGTCAGCTGGGTCTATGGCAGAATATGGGGATACATATGAGCCATCATCGCGCAAGGCCTGTAGCAGGGTATCACAGTCATTGTATGACGTGATTTCGGTTTTGCTGTCATTCTTGCCCTTGTCGAGTGACCAGATGAGAATTTCCGGGTTGCACTGCTCTGTGTACAAAAGCATCATCACACAGTTTGCATCAGGCAGATATACCGAGTTGGCAGAACAGTAGGTCTTGGTATCGGCTGCCGCAGAGTCGGATGAGCTGTCGGACATTTTGCCTGTGCTTCGAGTTGTCAGGTTGTATGAAAAGGATGAACTGACACCGGTGGTGGGTGAATATTTATAGTAACTGATGATGTTGTCCGAGGATAAATCCTGGCATCGTATGAGCATGTCACTATCCTCTGCCAAAGTCACATCCACCACATCCGGCAGTGAAAAAAAGCTGTTTTCTCCATCGGATGAATGATAGTTCCAAATATTGTTGGCAGTATCTGCCTCGATTACAAAGCCCTTTGAGTCGACACATGACATGGAAAAACTTTGTCCTTCGTAGGTTGAAAGCACTGTGTTATCGTCAAGCCTTATATCAGAGACTGCATATTTGTAGGTATCGGGTGTGACACCTGACACGAGAGCATATTTTCCGTCAGCGGAGGTGGCAATCTGTGAGACATCATAATAATTGCCGGGATTCGGCACATCGCCATCATCAGAATCTGATGTATCGCATTTGCCATCATAGTCCTCAGGATTATATTTGCAGGTTTTTATCTCTTTTAAATCCTTATCATAGATTGTTGCCCTGCCGGCATCGGAATTGATGAGCCAGAGTCGGTCACCTTTTATCATGTAGTCATCACAGTCGGTTTTGTCGTGAGTGAGGCTTGCCGTGATTTCATTGGACCAGGGATTATATACATCAAATGAATACTTAACGGATTGATCATCGGTCTCTAGGATGGAATTATTGTAGCTGCCCTGTCCTACCATAAGGATGTTATCACCAAACTGTCTTATATCATTGTACGGCCGCCCCTCAAAGGCGACATTGTGCAGGATAGACAGGTTGCTGCTTCCTTTAACACTTGTGGTATCCTCCCAAAAAGCAGGTGATTTGTGCAGAATAGCCTGCTTTTGTGCGGGACTCTTGAATAGATAAGAGATATCCGAAAAAGAACAGGCTGTCATGGAGATTGCACTGAAAAATACCAGCGAATATGTAATTAAAGTGGTTACATGTTTGCGTTTGAACAATTTTGCCTCCTTTGGAAGGTGGTGTATATGCAGGCTATTCCTCAGCAGCATGTGCGGTGGAAACTCGTGCAGTAGATTCTCTTTCAATCAGCCTCGGACGTAGCTGTGTGCGGCTGATTGGAATATGGTGAATGAGCGAATTCAATATAATATATGCACAGCGGCCCAGATCATTACACTCCTGTCTGACAGTGGTAAGAGGAGGGGTAAGGGCTGCGGCAAACTTGACATCGTCAAAGCCGACAACACTTATATCATTTGGCACATTGAAGCCGTGCAGCTGGCACTCGGAGATAACACCCTTTGCTATAGCGTCGCTTCCGCAGATGATAGCGGTGGCACCTGCTGCAATAAAATTTGAAACGTAATACTGTGCGGTTTCAGGAATATAGTAGCCGTGTCCCATGAGCTCCGGGTAGACTTCAAGACCGGCATCGCGCATAGAGTTTTCAAAGGCTTCCTGACGCTGATCCGATACCAGGGAAAAAAGAGAACCATTGATAAAGGCAATCTTTTTATGGCCCAGATTGTGCAGATGCTTTACAGCCATGTCAATGCCCTCGTAGCTGTCGGTGCCTACATAGGCTACATTGGGATTGTTTTCTATATAGTTATCAAACAAAACTGTAGGCATTGTAGTATTTTTGAGCTGCTGCATCCATTCATCGTGAAGAGCAAAGCCTACCAGAAATGCGCCACAATAGCCATTCTTTAATATATATGTATCATATTTTTCTTCTGCCTGAAGCTGAGGTGTGGCAGGGATGATGTCCACGTCCCATTTGTGTTTAAAAGCATTCTGTTTGAAGCCAAGCACTACATCATATCCGAACTCATCGATAGACTCGTAGTTCATATTTTCAATAAACAGAGCCAGCTTGCGGTTTTCTACCTTTCTGGAGCGCTTTGTGCTGTAGCCCATTTCGACAGCAGTGTCTAAAACTGTCTGACGAAGCTCCTCACTTATATCGCTGGCACCATTTAATCCTTTTGAAACAGTGCTGATTGACACACCCAGCCGGGTGGCAATATCCTTAATAGTAGCCATAGTATTTGTCCTTTCTTATGTAATAATTAAATTATACATTTACTATCAGAAATAGGCAATATTTTCTGTAATAAATTTTTCGAAAAAAATCTTTGAAACTGTGGTAATAACTACCAAAAAATGAATGTAAATTACGTGAAAAATGGCAAAAATGAGTTTAAAACCACTAAAAAGATTGACAAATCTGACAATAGGAAATAAAATAATCTCAGATACGAAAAAAATAGAAAATTTTAGGAAAGAGGAATGGTAATTTGGAGGCCAGAGAAAATCTCAGAGGCTCCGGAATACTTCTTTCAATCTCGAGTCTGCCGTCACCATATGGTATAGGTACTCTTGGGAGAGAGGCTTACAATTTTGTTGATCTCCTTGGTGATTTGAAACAGAAGTACTGGCAGGTTCTTCCGGTTGGCCCCACCATATTTGGCGATAGTCCATATCAGCCATCATCAGGCTGTGCGGGCAATATCTATTTCATAGATTTAGATAAGCTGGTAGATGAGGGGCTGTTAGAGAAGGAAGAGATCCTGGGGTATAACTGGGGCACAGACGAATCAGAAATTGATTATGCAGCATTGCATCAGAACAGATGCAGGATTTTACAAAAAGCGTTTGAAAGATTTGATACAAATGCACAAGATTTTCAGAATTTTGTAAAAAAACAGTCGGAGTGGCTTGAGCAATATGCACTATTTATGGCACTGAAAACCGACAATTTATACAAAAATTGGAGCGAGTGGCCAAGTGAGTATAGAAATCCGCAAACGGTTGCGCTTGAAAAGTACCAAAAAAAGAATTATAATACAATTACTTTTTGGAAGTTCTGTCAATATAAATTCTTCGAGCAATGGGAGGATTTAAAAAATTATGCTAACTCAAAAGGAGTCTACATAATAGGCGATATCTCATTCTATGTAGGATATGACAGTGTTGATGTGTGGGCAGAGAGACAACTCTTTATGATGAGCGCAAACGATACACCAGAGTATGTTGCAGCTGCCGGTCCTGATAAGTATTCAGAGAGCGGACAGGTGTGGGGCAATCCGATGTATGACTGGGATGCCATGAAGGAGGACAACTTCTCATGGTGGAGAAAGCGAATGCGTGTATGCAGAGAACTTTTTGATATTGTCAGGATTGATCATTTCGCAGGAATTGTGAAAGCATATGCGGTACCGTACGGACAGGATAAGAGCCTATCCGGGAAATGGTTCAAGGGACCGGGACGCAGGCTTGTCAATGCAATTAACGAAGAGCTTGAAGGGGTTAATGTAGTGGCTGATGATTATACATCAGCAAGCCTTTTACCGGGAGTGAAAAAGCTCCTTGCAAAATCGGGCTGGATGGGAACTAAGGTCATGATGTTCGCTTTTGATGGTGATCCGACAAACGAATATCTGCCACACAATTATACCGATTCACATGTAGTTGCATATATTGGCACACATGACAATGAGACGATAGTTGGTTCATTCAGTGACAAGACAGATTATGAGCTTGCTTATCTGTATGAGTATCTGAATATTGAAAATAAATCACAGGTTCCAAATGCTCTTATCAGGGAGCTGTATCACAGCACCGCAGAGCTGGCGATAGTCCAGATGCAGGATATATTAGAGCTTGGAAATGAGGCAAGGATGAATTATCCTTCGACAGTCGGACATAACTGGAGATGGCGTATGACAAGTAAGCCACACAGATTGGACAACGAAAAGATAGCCTGGATTAGAAACATTGCGGTGGTTTACCGCAGATAATTAATTTGATATAAGTTGCACGGCAATTTATATATATACTTTTTTACATTTTATATTCAAAAAGGAGAGGAAGATATGAAGAAGAAAGTATTAGCATCTTTACTTTGCGCATCTATGGTAGCAACAATGTTTGCAGGATGCGGAAGCAGCAATGGAAATGGAACAGAGAAAGCCGACAAGAAGGCCGGCGGTAAGGAGACCATTACAGTAATGGGACCTTCAGAGGATTTAGATGATGCAAAGGGTGCTTGGCTCAAGACAGAGTGCGAGGCATTTGCTAAAGCAAATCCTGATTTCAACATCGAGTTCAAGTATGTTACATCATCTGAGAGTGATGCAAAGGACGTTGTTACAAAGGATCCTAAGGCAGCAGCTGATGTTTACATGTTTGCAAACGATCAGCTTGAGCCATTAATTAAGGCTAATGCTATTGCTAAGTTAGGTGGAGAGGCAGCAGATTATGTTAAGACATCTAACTCAGAGGCTATGGCAGCAACTGTTACATATGATGGAGACATCTACGCAGTTCCTTATACATCAAACACATGGTTCATGTACTATGACAAGAGAGTTTTCTCTGAGGATGATGTAAAGAGCCTTGATACAATGCTTACAAAGGGTAAGGTTTCATTCCCATTTGATAACGGCTGGTATCTCAATGCATTCTATGCAGCAAACGGATGTACAATCTTCGGAGACGGAACAGACAAGGCTGCCGGATATGATTTCAGCGGAGATAAGGCAGTAGCAGTTACAAACTACATCGTAGATTTATTTGCAAATCCAAACTTCGTAATGGATAACAATGAGGGATCACTTGGTCTTGCTGGACTTAAGGATGGTTCAGTAAACGCTTACTTCAATGGTAACTGGAACTATAACGCAGTTAAAGAGGCACTTGGTGAGGAGAACGTTGGTGTTGCAGCTCTTCCTACAATCAATATTGGTGGAAAAGACTGCCAGTTAAAGGCATTCTTAGGATCTAAGGCTATCGGTGTTAACCCTAACTGCAAGAACCAGGAAGTAGCAGTTAAGCTTGCAGCATTCCTTGGAAGTGAGGATGCACAGCTTGCTCACTTCAAGTTAAGAGCACAGGCTCCTGTAAACAAAGATCTTGTAACAAACGAGGAAATCGCAGCAGATCCTGTAGCAGCAGCTATGGCTAAGGTTTCATCTGATTGTTCAGTAGCACAGCCTATCATTGATATGGCAGGTTACTGGGATGCAGCTACACCATTCGGTGATGCTTTCCAGAACGGTGCAGAAGGCCAGATTACAAAGGACAATGCAGCTCAGAAGACAGAGGACTTCAATACTCAGCTTAATGATTCTCTTAAATAATTAAGTAGATCAGATTATGATTCCAAGGTTCCGGGTAGCCGGAATCTTGGAATAAATTAGTTTAAAGGATTGGCATATATAATGCATGCCAGGAGGAAAAGTATGATAGGAGCAAACAAAAAGAAAAAAGTTTCGGAATTTGCTACTCCGTATACTGTTGGCAATGCCCTCACAAAAGGCGGAGCTACAGTTAAGCTATCGGCACTCGTAATGGGTCTTGCCAATATGGCTCATAAGCAGATTATAAAGGGTCTGATTTTTCTTGCTATAGAGATTGCATATATAGCATATATGGTTAGCGCTGGTGCTTATTACATTTCCATGCTGCCTTCACTTGGCTGGAGAAAGCAGGAAGAGGTATTTAATGAGCAGAAGCAGATTTATGAATATGTTGCGGGCGACCAGTCAGTATTATTACTGTTATATGGCGTCATAACAATTGCCATCACAGTATTATTTATTTACATGTGGTGCGAGAATTTAAAGAGCGGATATAAGGCAGAATGCCTTTCAAAAGCTGGAAAAGAAATCAATTCTTTTGGCAAAGATGTCAAGGATTTATTTGATAAAAACCTACATAAGACACTTATGTTTCTCCCACTTATGGGAATATTTGTTTTTACCGTTTTACCATTGCTGTTCATGATTCCAATGGCCTTTACAAATTATTCGGTAAAGGGTGATCATCTGGTATTGTTCGACTGGACAGGCTTCGCTTCATTCGGACAGGTGCTTGGACTTGGTGGTAAGCTTGGTAAGATATTCTGGAGAGTACTTGGATGGACAATCTGCTGGGCTGTATTTGCAACCTTCCTTTGTAACTTCCTTGGACTCATTCTTGCTATCGTTATCAATCGTAAAGAGACACATTGCAAGGCTTTCTGGCGTACATGCTTTGTTATCTCAATTGCGGTACCGCAGTTCGTATCACTCCTTGTAATGAGACAGATGTTCCAGCCACAGGGTGCTGTTAATAACCTGCTTTTGGAGTGGGGCTGGATTGATAACCCGCTTCCATTCTGGACCAACACTATGTGGGCGAGAGTTTCTGTTATTCTCATCAACTGCTGGGTAGGTATTCCGTATACCATGCTTCAGGTTACAGGTGTATTACAGAATGTGCCTTCAGAGCTTTATGAGGCTGCAAAGATTGATGGTGCAAACGCAGCACAGATCTTCTTTAAGATCACACTCCCATATATCATGTTTATCATGGGACCATATATCATCACACAGTTTACCGGAAATATCAACAACTTCAACGTTATCTACCTGTTATCAGCAGGAAAGCCTACACCTGTCGGAGACAGTGCAGGAAAGACGGACCTTCTGGTTACGTGGTTGTACAAGCTGACTATTGATAATCAGGAGTACAATATCGGTGCCGTTATCGGTATCCTCACATTCATTGTACTTTCTATCGTAGCGCTTGTTACATACAGAAATACAAAATCATACAAGGATGAGGAGGGATTCATGTAATGAGTAGTGTAGCAAAAGCAAAAAGACCTATGTCTGCCGGACGTGCTAAGAAAGTAGCAAAGAATTCCCTTGTTCATATCATTCTTGGAATACTTGCTGTAGTATGGCTGTTCCCGATTTTCTGGATTATTATGACAAGCTTTAGAGCTGAGAGTGGTGCTTATACAAAGTACTTCTTCCCACATGGCCTTACATTTAGCAACTATACAAGGCTGTTCACAGAGACTACACTGTTGAACTTCCCGAGAGCATTTTTTAATACACTGTTTATATCAGTGTTCTCATGCATCATTTCAACAGTATTTGTACTTTCTGTTGCGTATTGTATGTCACGACTGAGATTTAAGATGCGTAAGCCTTTCATGAATCTGGCTATGATTCTTGGATTGTTCCCGGCTTTCATGTCAATGGTTGCCGTATACTTTATCTTAAAGGCTATCGGACTTACAGAGGGTAGCGTACTTCGTCTTTCACTGATCCTCATATACTCAGCAGGATCGGGAGTAGGCTTCTATATCGCAAAGGGATTCTTTGATACTGTGCCTAAGTCTCTTACAGAGGCTGCCATCCTTGACGGATGTACACAGTTTCAGGTATTTCACAAGGTAATCCTGCCACTCAGTAAGCCAATCGTAGTATATACAGTGCTTACAGCATTCCTTGCTCCATGGCTCGATTTCGTATTTGTAAAGGTTATCGTTGGTCCAAACGACAAGTATTGGACAGTATCTCTTCTCCTTTACAACATGCTTGAGAAAGAGTTTATAAACGGATGGTTCACAAGATGGGCTGCTGCTGCAGTTGTTGTATCAATACCTATCTCAATACTTTTCGTCATCATGCAGAGATTCTACGTGGATGGACTTACAGGAGCTGTCAAAGGCTAATTTGGTTTTATTTAGGCCGCTGCACTTTTGTGCGGCGGCTTTTGGTTTATATTGGGTTGTGGCAAACTTTGGGGGTGTGTGGCAAACTTAGCACTTTCAGGTTGTGTGGTGCCGGTGTGGCACACAGTGCTAAGTTTGTTGCTACTTTGTGGAAGATGTGAGAATATGTGTAGTGATTTTGTAGATACAAATTTGCTCAGAATTTAGTTAAGAAAAGGAGTGCGTATGATTAATAATAAAATAGGCGGCCGCAATATGGTCGGCAGGGCTGTGAATAGATTGGCGGGCAGGTTGACTGCTGTGGCATTGACGGCAGCTATGGCGGTGTCAATGCTTGCGGGATGTGCTGCGGGTGGAAAGAATACCGAGACGGCAGCAAAGAAGGAGTACAAGCCTTCCGCTATGGAGCAGATGAATGCGAAAAATGATCCTAATGTGATTCAGGACAATTACAGGACCTGCTATGAGGTGTTTGTATACAGCTTTTTTGACAGTGACAGTGATGGCATTGGGGATTTAAAGGGACTTACAGAGAAGCTTGACTATATCGAGGGACTTGGCTGCAATGAAATCTGGATGATGCCTATTATGCCTTCTCCTTCATACCACAAGTATGATATTACGGATTATATGAATATTGACAAGCAGTATGGTACTCTGGATGATTTTGATGCGCTTATTACGGAGTGTCACAAGCGAAACATCAATGTGATTATTGACTTTGTAATAAATCACACATCTAACGAGCATCCGTGGTTTAAGGCGGCTGCTGATTATATCAAGTCGCTTCCTGATGGGGCAGAGCCGGATTCTTCGGAATGTCCTTATGTTGATTACTATAATTTTAGCAAAACCAATACCGGAGGCTACAACCAGCTGCCTGGCACGAATTGGTATTACGAGTCACAGTTTGTAGACAGCATGCCTGACCTTAACCTGCAGAGCGAAGCTGTAAGAGGGGAGATTGACAAGATTACATCCTTCTGGCTTGACCGCGGCGTGGATGGTTTCAGACTGGATGCTGTGATTTATTACAATAATAATAACCAGACTGAGACTATAGATGACCTCACATGGCTTGTGAACAATGTGAAGAGCAAAAAGGCCGATGCTTATATGGTTGGTGAGGGCTGGACTACATACAGAGAGTATGCGAAGTACTATAAGAGTGGAATTGACAGTATGTTCAACTTTGATTTTTCACAGCAGGATGGATATATTGGAAAGGTGTTAAATGGTGCAGCAAATCATGGTGCCAGCACATACGGCAATGCTTTGGTTGATGTGGAAAATGAGATAAAGAAGTATACAGACTCATACATTGATGCACCGTTCTATACAAATCATGATATGGGACGCAGCGCAGGATACTACAACGGAGATAATGCCGAGGAGAAAACCAAGATGGCGCAGGCTATGAATCTTCTTATGCCCGGAAATTCTTTTCTGTATTATGGAGAGGAAATCGGCATGAGAGGCACAGCCAATGATGAGACGAAACGTCTTGCCATGAGATGGAGCGGGGATTCAAAAGCTAAGGGAATGTGTGTGGGACCTCAGAATGCAGAAGAAACCGAGCAGACATATGATACCCTTGATAAGCAGATGGAGGATCCATACTCTATTTACAACTTTGTGAAGCAGACAATATCAATAAGAAATGCTTTCCCGGAGATAGCACGAGGTACAAATACCTTTGAAAAGGATCTGTCAAATGATAATGTGTGTATATTCACAAGAGAGTACAATGGTGAGAAAGCAGTGCTTATATTTAATCCATCAAAGGATGAAGCAAGTGTGGATGTGTCATCGCTTGGAGTAAATGATGCTGTTGCAATGCTTCAGACAACAAAGAAAGCCCCGTCGTATAAGGATGGAGCGGCAAAGCTGCCGGCGTATTCGGTGCTTGTTTTGAAGTAAACTATATTTGATGAGAATAAAATTTAATAGTTTAAAGGAATTTGAAGAAGAAATATGAAAAACCGCCCGACTGGGCGGTTTTTCAGCTATACCATTTCTTTAAGCATATCCACAATCACTTCTCTGCAATGAGCTCCGAGATGCTTTTGTTCCTCTTTGCTGAGTGTTGCCGGATCAATAGGAGTGCCGTATTGGATAACCACATGCCTCTTTTTGACCCATGGAAGGTGATCCTCGAATATTTCATTTGTTCCCATGATTGCCATTGGCACTATCTTGCATTTGCTCTTTGTGGCAATCTTAAAAGTACCTTCTTTGAAAGACTGTACCTCTGTCAGGTCATCTTTGTTTTTGCAGCGTGTGCCCTCAGGAAATACACATATGCTGATGCCGGATTTGACCTGATCTATGGCTGCAAGCACAACCTTTAGTCCCTGCTTGATGTCATCGCGGTCCAAAAACAGGCAGTGCAGGCGCTTCATCCAGAGACCCAGCACCGGTATTTTTGTGATACTCTGCTTTGAGATGTAGCCGGTCAGGCGTGGACATCTGGAGTAGGTGATTATGATGTCAAAGAAACTACGGTGATTTCCTATATATAGTACAGCCTCGTCCTTTGGCACATTTTCCTCCCCTATAAATTCAATGTCTGCTCCGCTTAGGAATATGATGACACGGAAAGCCCACTGTACCAGGCGAAGCTGTGCCATATCGGCCCATGCCGGGGCAAATTTGTGTATTATCCACATGGCTCCGAGCACCGGAAGACCGAGCAGCAGATAGAAAAATACGAATATTACGATTAAAACTGAACGCATATTTGACCTCTCTTTTTCATACTCTATATAAATTGTAGTTCAATATTTGATATTATATCATATCATAAGCGATATGATAAGAAAGAGAGGAAAAAATGTCAGAAAAATTGAGAAAAATTCTGGTGATGGCTGCAGGTGTGCTTGTGATATTGGAAACGACAGTGATTTCGGGCTGCCGCGCAAATATTTCAGGCACGGAGAGTGACAGGATGGTTGAGTACACGGTGATATGCGGGGATGAAATCCCGGAGGAGTTTAAAAAGCAGATAAATGAAAACAAGGCAAAGGCGATGAAGCTGACGTACAAGGATGATGAATATTTATACATAGCGGAAGGCTTTGGCACAAAGGAGACAGGTGGTTACAGTATTACGGTTAACCAGTTTTATGTTAAGGATAAGGCAATGTATTTTGATACGCGTCTGATAGCCCCGGATAAGGGCGAGAAGGTCAGCAATCAGGCGAGTTATCCGTACATAGTAATAAAGACGGAATTGAGTGAAATGCCTGTTGTGTTTGAGTGAAAATTTCGTAAATTGTATTAAAAGTTGCGAAAAAAACTGACAATCAGTACTAATGCTCTATTGCTATCACTGTGATACTTTGCTATAGTAAAGTTACTAGATATTGTGGTGACATATTTATATATTCAAATATATTGATTGATATAATTGTTGATTAATTTGAACTGTTTTATATTTATACAGAGATTGATTTCATATATATGACACCGTCGTTACAATACTGGTTACCATGAGGATTATAGTTATGTGCCAGTGGGCATACCCACAATAAGGAGGCTTAAAATGGAACAGACAGAAATTAGAAAAGTCAGAGCATCGATTCACCAGCAGTGTGGCAACAGGGTAAAAATCCAGCAGGATCTTGGCCGCAACAAGGTTGATATCCAGGAGGGTGTTATTCAGCAGGCATACCCAAGTGTGTTTACGGTTCTGATAGATGATGAGTTTGAGCAGAATCCGCCACAGCTCTTATCTTTCACCTACACTGATGTGATTACAAAAGATATAAGGATGCAGCTTTGCTAGTATCATGAAGTAAAGATGTTACATCTTTATTATAATGATCATGAATTTAAATATTTGCATCTGCATAAAGTTACTCCATCTTGAATATGTATTTTATATACATATTTGAAGTGGGGTATTTTTTATGGAGTTAATTACACAAAAAATCAGACAATGCATAGAAAAGGTAAAGGATATGTCGCAGGTTGGCTTCGACAGGGACTATGTCATAAAGGACAACAAGCCTGATGTTTCCAAAGTGGTTTGTCAGAACGGGCAGGTAAAGCTTGACGAGATAAAAGCGTCAGGCGAGAATATCTGGCTAAGTGGAAGCATTGAATTTGAAGTGCTGTATACGAGAGAGGAAGTTTTTGAAGGCGATGAGCCGGAGGAAAATATCGGCGGAAACAGAGTGGAGCATATAAAGGATGCAATACCATTTCAGGAGAAGCTTGTTCTTCAAGGAGTCTGCGAGAAGGATACAGTTCGTGTGTATACCGGGCTTGATGAGCTTACGGTTGGGGTTATCAATTCGCGAAAGCTCTCGGTCAGAGGCATTATAAGCGTGGAGCTTTATGGAGAGAGGGAAGAAAATCTTGAGGTTGCACAAAGGATTGATGACAAGGACGTGGAGCAGCTTATGGGGCAGATGAAGGTGCTTAAGCTTGACAGTGTTGTAAGGGATATTGTCAGAATTAAAAATGTCGTCACCTTGCCAAAGACCAAGCCGAATATATGCAAGCTCATATCAAGTCTTGTTGATATGAGAAATCTGGAGTATACATACGAGCGTGACCATATTACACTGACAGGCGAGTGTCATGCGTGTATAGTGTATCTGAGTGAAGAACAGGAAATTTGCTGCTTTGAGGTGCAGGAGGGATTTTCAAATGAAATACGTTGCGAGGGTGATAATGCCGGAAATATTGCCTGGCTTCGCACACAGCCTGCCATGCATCAGGTTGAGGTGGAAAATGATTATGACGGAGAGCTCAGGCAGCTTTCGATTGAGGCAGCGCTTGCGGTGGATGGAAAGGTCTGGAGTGAGGAAACAGTAGAGGTGCTCAATGACATGTACAGCGTATCATGTCCGGTAAAACCTGTGTTTGAAAATATGAAGGTATGCAGCCTTCTTATGAAAAATGACACAAAATGCCGTATTTTGGAGCAGTTGTACAGAGAAAACAGCAAAAAGAGAATTTTAAGAATATGCGGTACAAAGACGCAGGCCGCTATTGCACAGATAAAAAATGCAGACACAGGAATTATTGTGTCAGGTGTATTGCAGGTGAACTGTGTGAATATTGTGGAGGATGATGGCTGTCCGATAGAGATGCATACAGACTCTGTGCCGTTTGAACAGTTTGTTGAGATACCCGGCATGGATGCCAACACCTGCTGCGAGGTAAATCTGCAGGTAGACCAGGTGCAGGTCAATCTACTCGACAACAGTGAATATGAAATTAAGGGTATTGTCAGCATAAACGCTATTGCCCTGCAGCAGGATGAAGTGTCAGTCATAACATCGGTGGAGCAGGAAAAAATAGCGTCTGATACTGAAGAGGAAGCAGCTCTGGTTGGCTATATAGTGCAGAAGGATGATAAAATGTGGGACATTGCAAAAAGATACCGCACCACTGTTGAAAACATAATGGAAATAAATGCTCTGACATCAGATAGCATCAAACCTGATGATAGACTTATAATAGCGCGCATGTGAATCATAAATTAGGGGCAAAATACCTTTTGACCCTCATATCATTATATAAAATGTGGAAAATTCTGTAAATTTACAAAAAGATGTGGAAAAAAGATTTATTTTGTGCAATAATATATCCGAATGTATATTGACCATAAATTGTGGAAGGAAAGGTCAATCTGACCGTCGTATTACAGGAGGAATAAAATGAATCAGAAATGGACACGTGCTATATGTACTGTGTTAACATCGGCACTCGTTTTTACAGGACCGGCAGTAGAGGGCACTACATTTAGCGGATACATAAACAGTGGACTTGAGAAGGTATATGCCAAGACACAGAAGCAGAAGGATGCAGAAAAGAAGAAGTCACAGGCTGAGCAGGATCTCAAGGATAAGAAGAATGAGATTAATGGTCTAAAGGATCAGCAGCAGACTACTGCTGATGATATAAAGAATAAATCTGCAAAGCTTGATGAGATTCTTGCAGCACAAAAGAAGCTTCAGTCAGATATCACAAGCAAGCAGGCAGAGATAGAGCAGAATCAGAAGGATCTTGCAGCAGCTCAGGAAAAGCAGCAGGAGCAGTATGACGCCATGAAGAAGCGTATACAGTTCATGTATGAAAACAGCGCTGAAGACAATATCTGGACAGCAATTATTGAGTCAAATGGTATCACAGATATGCTCAATCGTATAGAGTACGTGTCAGATGTATATGATTCGGATCGTGCTCTTATGGATTCTTATCAGGCAGCAGTTGAGCAGGTGAAGGAGATTGGTACTAAGCTTGACAACGACATGAATGAGCTTACAGCTATGCAGGATGATTATGAGAAGCAGCAGGCAGATGTCGAGGCGGCTATAGTAGCTCTTGAAAACCAGAAGGAGCAGTATGCAAGCCAGATAGCTCAGGCACAGCAGCAGGCAGATAATTATCAGAATATCATTACGGCACAGGGCAAAATCATTCAGGAGCAGGAAGCAGCGGCTGCAGCTGCAGCAGCGGCCGCTGCCAGAGCGAACAGCTCATCAAGCTCTGGCTCGTCAAGCAGTTCAAGCTATGATGGTGGTGGAGCCGGTAAGGGCGGAAGTATTGCCAGTGACTATGCAGCAGGCGGTGGAAAGAACCCGGGTGCTTCAACAGGAGTTTCAGGAAGCTCTGTAGTATCATACGCTATGCAGTTTGTGGGCAATCCATATGTATGGGGTGGAAACAGTCTTACAAACGGTGTAGACTGTTCAGGCTTTGTACATGAGGTATATGCACATTTTGGTATCAGCACACCGAGATATTCACAGGCATTTAAGTCTGTGGGACAGGCCGTATCCTTCGATAATATACAGCCGGGAGACGTAGTGGTATATCCGGGACATGTAGCTATATATGCAGGTGGTGGTGTTATAGTGGAGGCGCAGTCCACAAAGGCAGGAATCACAGCAAGAAGAAGCGTACAGTGTCATACAATACTTGCTATACGACGTCTTGTATAGGATGGTTAGGAGCCGATAAGTATATTTATTATACTTACCGGCTCTTTTTTTTATCACAAAGAGCTGAATGGTTACCAATAAAGTAAGGGGCGTAAGACGCGGACATGCCTCCAGATGCAAGGGGCTCTCAATAAGCGACTAGCGGAGCTGTTTAGAGTCTGTAGAATTATGCACATGGAACCCAGAAATGTCCTGCCATGGACGGCAGGGCAAGGTGTTATGCGCCATGGACGGCGCATAAAAGCCGGTTTCGTCGAGCATAGAAAACCATACAGGCATAATTCGTACAGCCTCTTGACAGCATAGCGTTAGCGCATTGAGAGCCCCTTGCGGTTGGTGGCATGTCCGTGTCTTACGCCACGACCCAATGTTAGTAACCGGCAACAAACTCATTGTAATAAATAATAGCAATTTCCATCCATAAGGTGTATTATAGAGATAGACGGCACCAATTCGCACAAAACGAACTAGCAAGCCTGTAAATAAAGTAAGAAAAGCAGGAGGAACAAGCCATGCAGATGGAACAATTACAAAAAGATATGATTGCAGCAATGAAAGCAAGAGACAAGGTAAGAAAGGATGCTATATCCTCACTTGTATCGGCAGCCAAAAAGGCGGCAATAGATGAGGGCTGCAGAGACAATATACCGGAGAAGCTTGTCAACAGGGTCATCCTTAAGGAAATGAAGTCTGTGAAGGAGCAGATTGACACATGCCCTGCCACAAGAACAGATCTGCTTGATGAGTACAATACCAGATATGCAATCTTTGAGGAGTACGCTCCTGCAATGATGTCGGCAGAAGAGGTAGAAAAGGAGCTCACAGAGCAGTTTTCGGATGTAATCGCAACAGGAAACAAAGGACAGATAATGAAGGCAGTCATGCCGCATTTCAAGGGCAAGGCTGACGGAAAGGTCATAAATCAGGTGGTTGCAAAGCTTTGCGCAAAATAAGAAAACACATCACAACAATTATACTTGCAGTGCTGGCTGTCATAGCCGGCGTGTATGCATATAATTATCATGATATGAAGCAGAATATTGTATACAATGAGCATCTGGAAGACGTGGCTGTTACCGTGAATGGGAAAGAGCTGACATTGCGCGATATGGCATTTTATGTGGCATATGAGGAGATGAATGTCGAGAAGCAGGCTCTTGTGTATGATTCCGATAATCCAAACAAGTATTGGAATATCCACACAAACGGTGAATTTGTCCGTGTTGCAGCGCGCAAAGCAGCTATGTCCATGGCCATTCACGATGAGATTTTTTATGAGATGGCCAAAAAAGAGAGCATTACACTTACTGACGATGAGAAAGCAGCTTTGAAAAATTCCGAGAAGGACTTCTGGTATGATTTGTCTGATATAGATGGTGCAAAGAAGCTTGGAGTCGAAAAAAAGGATATTTATTCGTCCATGGAAAAGTCTGCAATAGCCCGGAAATATCAGGAAATATATGCAGGGCTTGACAATGCCGATATAACGGATTATGATTTCTCGGGAGGCAGATATAAGAAGCTGCTGGAGAAAAATAACTATAAAATAAAAGAAAAAGTGTGGAAAAGAGTCGATATGGGAAACGTTACTCTTGATCACTAGAAAGAAGATTTTATGTCAACAAAAATTGGAAGAAATGACCCTTGCTGGTGTGGCAGCGGAAAGAAATATAAGACCTGTCATGCGGCATTTGATATGAAGCTTGAAAAGCTTGCTGAGGCACATCATAAGATACCGAGCCATTCAATCATTAAGACACCTGACCAGATAGCGGGAATCAAGGAGAGCGCCAAGATAAATGTCGCAGTGCTCGACTACATAGGAGAGCATATCCACGAGGGTATGAACACAGCAGAGATTGATAAAATAGTCTATGATATGACCACCAGCATGGGTGGCATCCCTGCACCGCTCAACTATGAGGGTTATCCTTACAGCGTATGTACATCAGTAAATGAGCAGGTTTGTCACGGATTTCCTTCAAAGGACGTCATCTTAAAGGATGGTGACATCATAAATGTAGACTGTTCTACAATTTTAAACGGATATTTTTCAGATTCATCAAGAATGTACTGTATCGGAAATGTAAGCCCTGAGAAGAAAAAGCTCGTTGAAGTCACAAAGGAGTGTGTGGAGCTTGGACTCAAAGAGGTAAAGCCGTGGGGCTTCCTCGGAGATATGGGACAGGCGGTGCACGACCATGCATTTGCAAACGGTTACACAGTAGTGCGTGAAATCGGTGGACACGGAGTGGGACTTGAATTTCACGAGGATCCGTGGGTAGGCTACAACACCAAGCGCGGCACCGACATGGTCATGGCACCCGGCATGATATTTACCATCGAGCCAATGGTCAACATGGGCAAGGCCGATATCTACGTAGATGACAAGAACAACTGGGAAGTATACACCGATGACGGACTTCCATCAGCCCAGTGGGAAATCATGGTACTCGTCACAGAGGATGGTCATGAGGTGCTGAGCTGGTAAACCGGTAATTATTATAAGGATATTATTTCATAGGTGATAACATTATAAAGGGCGTGTGAAAAACGAAGTTTTTTCACACGCCCTTTTGTATAATCCCATACAGAATCTAGTAAGTGAAGCGTTAGCTTCGGGAGAGCATTTATGCATCCACGGACATGGTTTATAAACTCATAGTAGATTGCTTCGCATAAGTACCCTAAATTTACCGGAGAGTATGCGGTGTGTTCCGAAGAAAAATATAAACTGCCACGGCGTTCCATAAAATGTGGATACGACAATTCATAGCAAACTATCAATAAACTATCCGCAAATGCTGCCGTGGCTGATTTTATATTTTTCTGAGGAATATACTGCATGCTAGGCCGGTCTTCACAGCCTGGATATGCGAAGCACTATAAAACGCAGTACCATAAACGATGCACTATGATGCGTCCCTACAGATTTGTATTCACCCCATTTATGGTCGCATTCTCATTCTCCCTCATAGGAATGACGAGACACTTCTCCCCATTGATGACCTGCGCATGAATCTGTGAAGCCTTCTCAGGCTTTACATGAAGCACCACATCATAGGTCTTAATTTGGGCAGTGTAATTATCAATCTCCTCCTGCTTCTCAAGAAGCTGTGAGGTGCGCTCTTCAATCTGATTATTTTTTTCCTGGATAACAGAATCCTTCTCCTCAAGCTGCGCATTTTTCTCATTGAGCTCGAGAGTTAAATCACCGACCTGGCTCTCAAGAGCAAGCTTTTCCACGCGGATTTCATTAGCTGCAAGAGCCTTTGAATCAATGACATTGGCTGCGATAGGCGGCTTGTCACCGAAGGCCTCATTGACGGATTTTTCAATGCGTGAAATCTTTTCCTCAGAGACATGGCAGTCACTAAGCACCCTGTTCATAGCCTCGCTGTCGAGAATGAACGGATCATCGTCATCATCGTGAGTCTCAGCGTAGTCATCGGCCATCTCGGACAGATTCTGCTGGATATCAAGCAGCTTGTCATCCGTGCTCTCGTCCTCGGCACCGAGCACATTTCTGACAATTGAATGGAAAGCCATCTTCTGCTCAGTAGCTGTGCGCTCCACACCGCAGCCAAGACCGTTTGTCATAAACTCAGAGTGAGGCTCCTTTGTATTTTTCGTATAGAAAAGAGTGGAGTGTATGTCAGTGCTCCTATCGTTGAAAGCAGGGAATAAAAAGCCTGTCTCAGGTGCACCGACCACCCAGTCCCTTATGCGGGCTCCGATACGCTGTTCCTTTTCCAGATAGCCAAGGCCCGGCTTTGAAAGTGTGACAGGGCAGATGGCGCAGAGCATGTATTTGTACACCTCCTCGGACTCATCCACGTTGATGTTGTCCTTTGTGCGTGTCATGACATCGTAGCTGTCGAGATACAAAAGAATCAGATAGTTCCCGGCCTCATCGTAGGTGTCGATGACCAGATCATAGTATGTATCGAGCAGAGTCTCATCATTAAGCTCGCTGTCGCGAAGCGCCATGAGAATCTGCTGGCGGCCTCCGACATCTTCCTCCTCAAGTGGAAACTGCAGATTGAGCAGGTTGTTTCCGAGAGTGCCGGAAAGCACCTTGTTTGAAATCTCCAGATATTTGTAGTATTCATCCTCCTCCAGAGTGAGAAATTTGCCACCGAATTTGCAGACCTTTTCATGGTTGCAGTCCACGTAGCAGCCGACCAGACGACTGAAGGTTGCCTGGTCTTTTTTTAATCTTCGTTTTAGTTCCAATACTTCTTTTTTGTTCATATTATCCTCGCATTATTTCCATGAAAGCTGGAGTTCTCTTTTTTGTGTGACACAATCTGATAGATATAAATTAATAAGTGTCTGGTAAGGAATTCCCGAATTTTCAGCTTGCACTTTAAAATAATCTATTGTATTTTCATCAATATTAATTGTAATTTGTTTTTTTAGTTTTTTTGCGTAAGGATTGCGTTTTGCGTTGGAAAAGTCGTATTCATTTCTCATGATTGATCCTCCTAAAAATCAAAACACTTCTATAATTATATTCTCCATAATTACATTATAAGTACGAAATAATTATTTGTCAATCAAGAAAAAAGATGACAGACTAACCACAAAATGCTATAATTTAGGAAATCAACGGATTATGATATAAAGGCTGACACAGAGACATCCACAGGTGTCTCTGTTCTTGGATTGAGGCATAAATGGAGCAGAAAATGACAAACAATCACATTACAATAGGCATTCTTGCACATGTAGATGCGGGAAAGACAACCCTGTCTGAGGCCATGCTTTACAGCACCGGGCAGATTCGCTCACTCGGGCGCGTGGATCATCAGGACGCGTATCTGGACAACGATGCGCAGGAGCGTGAGCGTGGAATAACCATTTTTTCAAAGCAGGCAAGGCTTGATATTTCACGTGGCACAAATGCGGCAGATACAGCAGATACAGCACGTACAGCAGATGTAGCACGTACGGCAGATACAGCTCGTACATGGCATGTAGTCATGCTTGATACACCGGGGCATGTGGATTTTTCGGCAGAGATGGAGCGTACCCTTCAGGTGCTCGACTATGCAATACTTGTAATCAGCGCAACTGATGGAGTGCAGGGGCACACGCGCACACTGTGGAGACTTTTAAAGCACTATAACGTGCCGACATTTATTTTTGTAAACAAGATGGATATGCAGGGCACGGATGCGGAGAAAGTGCAGGCAGAGCTAAGGAGCGAGCTGAGCGATGGCTGTGTGGATTTTTCTTCACAGGATTTATTTGATGAGCTTGCCATGTGCAGCGAGCCTCTTTTAGATGAATTTATGGAATCGGGAGAGCTTACAGATGCACATATTGCGCAGGCAGTGGCTCAAAGGGAGGTGTTCCCCTGCTTTTACGGCTCGGCACTTAAGCTCGACAGAGTGGATACGCTGATTCAGGGGCTTTCGCGGTTTATGTGTGAAAGAAATTACCCTGACGATTTTTCTGCCCGCGTATACAAGATAGGCAGGGATGACAGAGGCAGCAGGCTGACATTTTTAAAGGTTACCGGAGGCTGTCTTAGAGTCAGGGACAAAATAGAGTACAAAGCGCATGGCGGTGACGAGGCGAAAGGCCTTTTGATTGAGAAAATCGACCAGATAAGAAAGTATTCCGGCGAAAAATATGAGATAGCTGATGTGGCAGAGGCGGGGGAGATAGTTGCTGTCACAGGTCTTAGCTCGACATTTCCGGGGCAGGGGCTCGGGGCTGAGCAGCAGTCCAATATGCCAATCCTAGAACCGGTACTAAACTATAGGATGATTCTGCCGGATGATGTAAATCCGGCGGCATTTATGGAAAAGCTAAAGCAGCTTGAGGAGGAAGACCCACAGCTTTACATAGTGTGGGTGGAGGAGTTTAAGGAAATCCATGTGCAGCTCATGGGACAGGTGCAGATGGAGGTGCTTGTGCGTCTCATAAAGGACAGGTTTGGTGTTGTTGTCACGTTCGGACCGGGCAGCATTGTATATAAGGAAACGATAGCAAGGGCTGTCGAGGGAGTAGGACATTTTGAGCCGTTGCGCCACTATGCAGAGGTGCATCTGCTTTTGTCGCCGGCGGAGCGTGGCAACGGAATCACAGTCACATCCACCTGCAGTGAGGATGTGCTCGACAAAAACTGGCAGCGCCTCATAGCCACACACGTTGAGGAAAAGGAGCACAGGGGTGTGCTCACAGGCTCAGCGCTTACCGATGTGAAGGTCACGATTCTTACAGGAAGAGCACATGTAAAGCACACGGAGGGAGGCGATTTCCGCCAGGCTACATACAGAGCAATCCGCCAGGGGCTTAAATCCACAGAGAGCGTGCTGCTGGAGCCATACTACAGCTTTATCCTACAGGTGCCGATGGAGTATGTCGGCCGTGCAATGACAGATCTGGAGCAGAGATTTGCAAGAGCCGAGAGCCCGCAGTTTGCCACAACCGCTGCGAGGGAGATGGCAACAATTACAGGAAAGGCACCGGTTGCGACAATGCAGGATTATGTGAGTCTGGTGCATGCGTATACAAAGGGGCTCGGGCACCTGACACTGGAGCTGTGGGGTTATGATGAGTGTCACAATCCTGCGGAGGTGATTGCGCAGATGCACTATGACAGCGAGGAGGATTTCCGCAATCCGACAGGCTCGGTATTTTGTGCGCACGGCTCAGGCTACGTGGTGCCGTGGGATGAGGTCCCGGAGCATATGCACCTGCCGTATGTCTACCACGGAGATGAGTCTGAGGAGGCACTTGCAGCGAGTGCCCGCACGCAGAATGCATTTTCAGCGGAGGAGGCGCAGGCGCTTGCCGGAAACCGCCGCAGGACGAGCTTTGAGAAAGCTGTTTCAGGTATGTCATCGGTGGAGCTTGATGCGCAGCTTGCAGATGTTTATGCCAGGGAGTTTGGCATGGGCAAAAACGATATTGCAGAGGATCAGAGGCGCAAATGGTCAGGCAAAAAGAAAAATGAGTATGAAGGCCTAAGTGGTAAACCGCGCACCGTAAAGCATGATAAGCACGGCAATCCGATTTATCCGAAGAAATCTCCGGGGGAAGAGTACCTGATAGTTGACGGATATAATATAATATTTGCATGGGAGGATTTAAAAGAGCTCTCGCGCATAAACATTGATTCGGCGAGAGATGCGCTGAAGGATGTTTTATCGGATTACCAGGGCTATAAGGGCTGTCATCTGCTGCTGGTGTTTGATGCGTACAAGGTGAAGGGAAATGCCGGAAAGAGAGAGACCTTCCACAATATAGAGGTTGTGTATACAAAGCAGGACGAGACAGCCGATGCATTTATCGAAAAGACTGTGTTTGGCATACGTGACAGGTACAAGGTAACAGTGGCAACCTCTGACGGACTGGAGCAGCAGACGGTCATGAGCCTGGGGGCACTGCGAATGTCAGCCCGCGAGCTTAAGGAGCATATTGAGATGACGAAGCGTGCCGGGATGGAGGCATTCATATCAGGATAAACGGTCATGAATGGTAACAATATGTGTATAAAGAGATGTTTATAAAGAAATTTGTATGTCATAAGCAGAGATATTATAATGGTAAATATGCAAGAACATCAGAGATAAGGAGACAAGAAAATGGTAGTAAACGAAAGCATGTACCAGCTCGGAAGCGTGCGCTCAGCAATCAGGGAGCTTTTTGAGTATGGTAAAAAAAGAGCAGCAATTGTGGGTAAGGAAAATGTATATGATTTCTCAATAGGAAACCCGAGCATACCGGCTCCGCAGATAGTAAACGACACAATAAAGGAGCTTGTGACAGATTATGATTCTGTTGCGCTGCACGGCTACACCTCAGCACAGGGAGACGTGGAAACGAGAGCGGCAATAGCTGAATTTTTGAACAACACACACGGCACACATTTTAATGCGGACAACCTTTACATGACAATGGGAGCAGCGGCATCGCTGTCAATCTGCTTTCGTGCGTTGACAAGCGACGCATATGATGAGTTTATTACCATAGCGCCATATTTCCCGGAGTACAAGGTATTTGTGAATGCAGCAGGCGCAAGACTTGTAGAGGTGCCTGCAGACACAGAGCATTTTCAGATAGATTTCGATGCGCTTGAGGAGAGAATCAATGAGCACACCAGAGGTGTCATAATCAATTCACCAAACAACCCATCCGGCACAGTCTATTCTGAGGAGACCATCAAAAAGCTCTCAGACCTCCTTGAGAAAAAGTCTAAGGAGATAGGAAGACAGATATTCATTATCGCAGATGAGCCGTACAGGGAGATAGTCTACGACGGAATCAAGGTACCGTTTGTGACCAAATATTACGACAACACACTGGTATGCTACTCATACAGCAAGTCACTTTCGCTGCCGGGAGAGAGAATAGGATATGTCCTCGTGCCTGATGAGGTGTACGATAAGGCTGAGCTGTATGCAGCAGTCTGTGGTGCGGGAAGAGCACTCGGTTACGTGTGTGCACCAAGCCTGTTCCAGAAGATGATAGTAAAATGCCAGGGGGCAACCGGTGATATCAATGCCTACAAAGAAAACAGAGACCTTCTGTACGAGGGACTCACAAGGATAGGCTATCACTGCTTCAAGCCGGACGGAGCCTTTTATATGTTTGTAAAGGCACTCGAGGATGACAGCAATGCATTCTGCGAGAAGGCAAAGGAGGAGGATGTGCTCATAGTAGCAGCAGACGGCTTCGGCTGTCCGGGCTGGGTGAGAATATCATACTGTGTGGACAGGGAAATGATAAAGCACTCTATGCCTGCGTTTGAAAAGATATACAACAAGTATAGTAAATAATAGTTACAAAAAAATAATCCAAAAAAGCGCCGAAAATTGTCTAAAAAATATGTAATTTTCGGCGCTTTTATTATGCAGTTTTCACAAAGTTGTCTCCGTGTGACCGTTGTGTGACCATTGTTTTGTATAATGGAATGAAGAGTGGGAATATAAATAAAATCGTAACGGAATAGTTACAAAAAATACTATAGAAAAGGAGATATGAGAGTGTTTAATAAAAAACTTAACAGGTTACTAGCAATCATGCTAGCTTCTGTAATGGGTGCGACATCGCTTCCGGCAACACCGGTAAGTGCTGATACACCATCTTCAGAGTATGATATATCTAACGACGCAGCCTCGGATGATATATCTGACAGTAAAATTCCAGATAAACAGGATTCGGATAATAATGCCACCGAGGAAAAACAGCCACAGCAGCTGACGGTAGAGTATACACCGGCGGATGATATTTATGTGGGGAACAAAGTTGTTCCGGTGGTAAAATCCGACAGGGCGGATGCAGCCGTTGACAATTTAAAATACACTGTTGTAGAAGGCAAAAATCTGATTGAAAAGGATACAGACTTTGCATCAAACGGTATATGGACAGCAAAGGATACCGGAACTGTAAGGATAAAGGTGACAAAAGCAGAAGATGACAAATATAAGTCAGCAGAGGCAGAATATACTGTTACCATCAAAGAATATGATTACAGCAGTATGAATAACAGCCTGACAGGGACAATGCTGCAGGGTACAAAATTTTATGTAGAAGCACCTACATTATCGCTGGCAAGTGACAATCAGGCGGTATATGTGGTTAGAAAAGGTGATGAATGGATTGAAGCTGATAAATATCAGCTTATGCCACAGCAGGGTGATAACAGACAGACTCTTGTAATAGCACGTAAGGACAAGGAAAGCGGAGCTATCACAGATATTGGAAGTCTGCAGCTTGACTACAAATATGATACACAGCCTCCAAAGATAACATTGAATCCAAAGGAGGATGATAAACCTGCTTTCACAAAGGATGCTGTGGATTATTATGGAAATGTCAGAAAAGTAGACATGAATATCCACGATGTCTCTTTGGATGATGGTTCCACACAGCTTTGGGTAAAGGTTGATGACCGGGAAGAATTCGATGTATTTGATGTCGATAATGCCCAGAAGCTGATTGATGCAGGAATAGAGTATAGTGACTGGATCGTGACAGGGGCTGATTATAGCAGCTGCATCACATTTGGTACAAAAGCGGATGAGGAACACAAATATCAGATAATCAGAATGTATGCGAAGGATCAGGCGGAGCATGAGTGTAATGATACAAGCTCAATAGAGCAGCCGTTTTATGTGGATAGAAAAGCGCCTTCAGGTACTATTGGATATGATGCTGATTTAATAGACGAGCAGAATATGGCCAGTCAGCAGGCATCAAATGTATATGGACAGCTGGAGGATATCAGCGGAATAAAGCAGGCATTCTACTATGTGAATAAATCAGATGAAAGTGGCAGTATTTTAAATGATGAGCAGGTAAAAGCGCTTGATGATTCAGCATGGAAGCCGTTAGAGCTTATTGAGGATACATATGATGCCCGATATAAGTACAAGATTAATACATCTGATCTGAAGGATACTTCATATAACGTATATGTAAAGGCTCAGGACAATTGTAATGGCGAGACAGCATTTTTCTCCACATCGAAGCTGGTTGTTGATACCCTGCCACCGGAGCTTACAGTGTCCCAGGATACCATGACAGCAGCCGATGAAAAAGGCTGGCATAAGGATGATATAAGCTATATCGTTAAGGCTGATGACAGCTTATCAGGAATTAAGAGTGTTGAATACACTGTATTTGATGGGAAAAGGAAAATTGTATCAGGACAGACTGTTGAGCTTGACGCAAGCGGGGAAGGAAGGATAACCATTCCGGCAACAGAGCAGTTTAACGGAATTGATCTGATGCTTTCAGTAAAGGCAACTGATTATGCCGGTCTTAAGACAGAGGTTAAAGGTGACAGCTTCAAGTTCAGCATGGACAGTCAGTCACCTGATGTCAGTATAGAGCCTGAAGCGGGCAAAAACAGAAAATATTTCAATGACGATGTCCGTATAAAAACAAGTGTAGCTGACAGCATTTCAGGTGTTGTATCAGCAAAATACCAGATAGTGACAGATGATCAGTCAGTATCGGATGATGAAGGTGCATGGAATGAGCTTGATGAATCAGGAATCATAAATGTATCGGCTGAGGCTTATCTGGATAAAAAGGTAGATGTATATGTTAAAGCTGTTGATGAGGCAGGAAACGTGACTGTAGCGGATTTGACAGCAAGCGGCAGCCAGCCATTTTATATTCACAAGGCAGCGCCTGTAATAACAGTGACATATGGTACACCTGAGCAGCCGGATCCACAGTGCATCAGCAGTGTAAAAGGCACTGAGTATTACAGGGAAAACAGGATTGCAACCATTTCGGTAAAAGAGAATGAGCTTTTCTTTGACCCCGATGAAACAAAAATCAATGTAAAGGTTGATGGAAATGAACAGACACAGTCAGATGCATGGTCTGAAAAGTCATACTGGGTAAAGACAGGCGAGGGAGCAGAAGCTGTTTACAGTAAGCAGCTCGTATTCAATGCAGGACACAAGTATGAGCTGAGTGTCAGTGCAAAAGATTTGTGTGGTAATTCAGATAATGGATTTGAGATAGAAGGAGACAAATCAGCAGAGTTTGTAATTGACGTACAGTCGCCGACAGGAAATATCAGGTTTGACGGACTTTCAACAGGCATGGATACCGTGTGGGATTTATTGCTGCCAAAAGACAAATATGAGATTTCAAGATTTGCTGCCAAGAAGGTCAATATTGCCGGACAGCTTAGAGATGAGCATGGCGGCATCAAGTCAGCAGAGTATTTCGTTTCAGCAGAGGATGCAATAATTGACGTAGACAGTATTCAGGAGGCTGACTGGAAGACACTTGACAGCCTTAATGAGGATGGCACCTTCAGTGAACCGATAGAATGCGAGAACAAAAACTGCGTGGTATATGTCAGGGTTACAGATTTAAGCGGTAATGTTTCATATATCAGCACAAATGGATTGGTAGTTGATACATGCGCACCGGCAATATCAGTCATCACACCTGAGACAGCATCAGGAGTGTACAGTGCAGATGTGCCGGTAAGTATAGAGGTATCAGATGAGAATGCCACAGGAGTTGCATCAGGAATAAAGAGCGTAAACTATACGGTAACAAATATGGGACAGACGACACAGGATGGAACATTATATAGCTATGATAAGACAGCAGCGGGCTTAAAAGACCTGGAAAATCATGTAACAGAGCAATTTGACATAAGCGCGGCTTCAAACAACAGTAATGAAGTGCGTATAGATGTTACCGCAACAGACAATGCAGGAACGGCATACACAGTAACAAAATACATAAAAATAGATACAACAGCACCAACAGTGCAGGTAAGCTATGACAATAACAGTGCAGATACATCATTTGGAGACACAGCATACTTCAAAGCACCGCGAACAGCAACCGTAAAAGTAACAGAGCGTAACTTTGATGCATCAAAGGTAGCAGCGGAAATAAAAGCCGCAGCAGGTAAGGCACCTGCTCTTTCAAACTGGAGCACAGAAGGTGGAAGCGGTAACGGTGATGATACAGTACATGTTGCCACAATATATTACGGACATGATGACGATTACACATTTGGAATCGGAGTAAAAGACATTGCGGGAAATGCCGCAGCAGGAGTGGATTATGCAAATTCACTTGCACCGACAAAATTTACAATTGATACGACAGCACCTGTTATTTCGGTAGCATATGATAACAACAGTGCATCAAACGGAAACTATTATAATAAAAAGAGAACAGCAACTGTGACAATCACAGAGCACAATTTTGATACAAGCAGAATAGCACTGAGCATGACTGCGCAGGATGCAGGAAAATCAGTAGCAGCACCGGCATTTGGAAGCTGGTCAGATAATGGTGATATACATACGGCAACATTAAGCTTTGATGCGGATGCCACATATACATGGTCACTTGCATATACAGACAAAGCAGGCAATAAGGCAAAAGACCTTGCAAAGCAGGAGTTCTGCATAGATACGACAAAGCCTGTTGTAACAATCAACGGAGTAACCCCGGGCTCAGTAAACAATCATTCAGGAAATATGTCATTTGTAATAGAGTGCACAGATACTAATCTTGAATACTTTTCACCGGTGCTTACAGTTGAGGTATATGAAAATAGCAGATTCGTAAGAAAAACGATTACCGGAAATGTGATATCAATTTCAAACGGACAACGTGTAGAGTTTAGAAATCTCAATGAGGATGGAGTGTATTCACTGACATGCCATGCACAGGATAAGGCCGGAAATTCTTATGAAACAGTCAATATTATAGATGCAGGCGGAAAGCAGGTGACAGAGACTGCAGGGCAGGGCGGAAAATTGTTGGATTTCTCCATAAACAAAGGCGGTTCAATCTTCTCGCTGGATGACAATACGATGAAGCTTGTAAAGGATTACTATGTGCAGAAGGTATACCATGATGTGGTAGTCAGAGAGATAAATCCGGATGAAGTTACCAGCTGTACTGTCAAAGTAAATGGAAAAGCACTTAAGCAGGGAACAGACTTCAGTGTGAATAATGTAAGTGAAAGCGATGGCTGGCATAAGTACGAATATGTGATATCAAATGCGGTATTTGAAAAAGAGGGTCAGTACAATATCGTTGTGGAGACAAAGGACAAAGCAGATTCAGTTGCCTACAGTGATGTGAAGAGTGTAAATATTGAATTTATTGTGGACAAGACAGCACCTACATATACATTGACAGGTGTAGATAAAAACAATGAAAACTATATTGGCTCAAAGAATGCAGTATTGATGCCGAAGGATGATGGTGGAAAGCTTGGACGTGTAAAGATTACTGTAGTGGGCAAGGATGACAAAGAAAAAAAGGTTATCAAGGAAATGTCGGGAGACGATATGCTTGACTATCTGGACAAGCATGACGGAAAGATAGAGTTTGAAGTACCTAAGGAGGTGCTCTCTGCAAAAGACGGTGATTCAAGGCTTATGGTAGAGTGTGCAGACTGTTCTGTTGACGAAGGTGGAAAGACCAATGAAGTGAAAAAAATATATGGTAAGGATACAGAAGCAGATACAGAGATTGCCGAAGATGATGTACCTATGGAATCAAATTCGTCAGATGTCAAATCAGTAGAAACAAACAATGATAAGGCAGTATATATAATTGGAGCAATATTATTATTTGTACTTATAATTGCGATATTGATAATCGTTTATTATATGAGAAAAAAAATGAAGGAAAAGAAAGACAATGATGAGCAATAAGATAATTACCTATGTATTTACATCACCATGTGGTGGTGTGGGAAAAACAACAATGTCTGTGGCATGCGCGAAAGCGCATGCCCTTCAAGGCAGACGGATATTATATGTGAACTGTGATAATTTTGAAAAAGCACAGGATTATTTCAATGGAGAAAGCAATATTGAAACCACTGATGCAGGCGTTAAAATCTGGGAAACGATAGAATCGGAAAAAGATAAGACATATGATGAGATGATTGTAAATATGCCATTTCAGGGAAATGATACCGAGTTTAAAATGATAAAAAATGCAGATGAGCTTATACTTATCAGCACGGCAACAAAGGAGGCAAATGACAAGCTGAAAAGATGTCTTGAGGTATTGCCGCCGGAGGAATACGAAGACAGGCTATCCATATTATACAATAAATTTGATAACGAAAAATCAATAATGTTTGATGATTTCCCGGGGGTAGTACTGGGCGGAGCACCGCAGATTGAAGAAGCAGATATGCAGAGCGTTATAAATGTAATGACAGATATGAATTTCTTTAACATTCTGTCAAAAATAACAGCTGAGAAAGAACGCAAGCTGCATGATGCACTTATGTATGGAGAGACTACTGTTCTGGAGGAAAGCCTTAATCCTGAGCTGCAGCCGCAGATGGGAGAGACCACCGTACTTATGCATCCGTATCTGGTGAGAATGAAAAACGGTGAAAGAATTTCTATCAATAAAGCACATTTTCTGATAGGAAAAGAGCACAGCAGTGTGGACTATTTTGTGAGCGATAATGCAGCAGTCAGCAGAAGGCATGCGGAAATAGTGACAAAAAACTCAGATTTCTATATAGTGGACAAGCGTTCAACAAATCATACATATATCAATGGCATGATAATTGCTGAGGAAACACCTGTCAGACTCAGAAACGGAGCACATATAAGACTGGGCAACGAAGATTTTGAATTCTGGGAGGAGTGTGTATGAGATTTGAAATAGCAGCTGACACGGACAGAGGAATCGTAAAAGAAACTAATCAGGATAGTCTGTTGGTAAAGTGCTTCTCAACATGCAAAGGAGACATGGCATTTGCAGTATTATGTGACGGCATGGGCGGCTTATCGAAGGGTGAGCTGGCCAGTGCCACTGTAGTAAGAGCATTTGACAGATGGAGTGACGAGCAGCTGCCTGAGCTTTGCAAATCGTCGAACCCGGATATTGACAGTCTGATTCTGGAAAGACAGTGGGATGAAGTAATACAGCAGCAGAACGAAAAAATAAAAGCATATGGCAAAGCACATGCAGTAAACATGGGAACAACAGTGGTAGCGCTGCTTGTCACGCAAAAAGCCTACTACATTATAAATGTGGGCGATTCCAGAATATATAGCCTTTCAGACCATATAGAAAGGCTTACGACAGACCAGACATATGTACAGCGGGAAATTATGAATGGAAATATGACACAGGAGCAGGCTATGAAAGACCCGCGAAGGAATGTACTGCTGCAGTGTGTCGGGGCATCAGCAGAGGTAAAGCCGGAGTACGGGACCGGGGCAATGAAAAATGGAATGTCACTTCTGCTTTGTTCAGATGGCTTCAGGCATGAGGTATCAGAACAGGAAATCTATGAGATGCTGAAACCGGCAGCAGCTGTAGACGGGCAGAATATGCACGACAGACTGGAGCAGCTCATAAGACTCAGCATGCAAAGAGGAGAGCGCGATAATATAACAGCAGCGCTCATAAAGGCACAGTAGGAGGAACAGATGCTTGAAATAGGCTCTTTAATTGACGGAAAATACAAGATACTAAACGAAGTTGGACACGGCGGAATGAGCGTTGTGTACCTGGCTATGAATGAAAGGGCAAACAAACAGTGGGCAATAAAAGAGGTCAGAAAGGATGGAGTAAAGGATTTTGAGGTGGTAAAGCAAAGTCTTGTTGCGGAGACCAATATGCTCAAAAAACTGAGCCATCCCAGTCTTCCTGATATTGTCGATGTCATAGATGAGGATGACAGATTCCTTATCGTAATGGATTATATAGAGGGAAATTCTCTCAAGACAGCATTGCAGGAGTACGGAGTCCAGTCGCAGAAAAATGTGATAAAGTGGGCCAAACAGCTATGCGATGTTCTTGGATATCTGCACTCACAGAACCCGCCAATCATATATCGTGATATGAAGCCGGCAAACATAATGCTAAAGCCTGATGGAAATGTGGTGCTTATAGATTTTGGAACAGCAAGGGAATATAAGGAAAATAACATAGAGGATACAACATGTCTTGGCACGATGGGATATGCTGCACCGGAACAGTTTGGTGGAATGGGGCAGACAGACGCGAGAACAGATATATATTGTCTGGGAGCCACAATGTATCATCTTGTTACGGGAATGAATCCCTGTGAGCCACCTTACGAAATAAGGCCGATCAGAGAAATTGACCCAACATTGTCAGGTGGTCTTGAACGTATTATTACAAAGTGTACACAGCCGGATCCAAACAACAGATATCAGAGCGCTGCTGAGCTGATGTATGACCTTGAGCACTATACAGAGATTGATGACATGTATAGGAAGAATCTAAAGAGAAAGCTTGCGGTATTTATCACCACATCAGTTTTGACGATGCTGCTTGGAACAAGCACAGTATTAAGCTATTGTGCGGCAGAACACAAAAAAAATGAAAACTATAATAGCATATTAAAAGAAGCGTATACCTATGACAATTATGACAATGGATATTACACGGCTATAGTCACCGACCCGACAAGGACGGAGGCATATCTTAAGCTGAATGACAAACTGACAGACGATTTTGTGCTGGACAGGGATGAGGCGCAGATATTGAACAGGCTGATGGTAGGTATAGATTGCAAGGACCACAATGGCCGGGTGCATACATATGATGTCATGGCAAAGCTGAAAGAAAAAAATCCAAAGGGATATGAGGATGTATGCTATAAGATTGGTGAAAGCTTTTTATTCTACTACGAAATCAATGTGGAAAAAGACAGATACTCCAGTGCGGCGCAGTGGTTCAAGGAAGCGAAGGAGAATCATCCGGAGGCAGGAATATACTGTGAGATATCAGATTGTCTGACATTGATTAGCCAGTATGATGGAGCAAAGATACAACAGACAGAAAAAACATATGAAGAATACAAAAAGCTATGGAAGCAAATAAATGAGCTATATGCAAAATCAGAGGATTTTGACAGCGTAGACGCAAAGATTCAGGTATGGAATGAGATAGATGATATAGTTGACACAAATATCACATCATTTATAGCAGTGACAGATAAGGATAAAGTTATGGATTTATTACATACGATAAAGGACAAAACAGAAAAGCTGGATAAATCCATAATGCGCGAGCAGATAACAGGATTGCAGGATAATATAGACAAAACAATTGAGAAGGCACAGAGCGTGAAGGAGGAAAACAAAGATGACTTATAATCTGTACAGGATGATATTTTACGTATCCTTCACGGCATTTGCCATAATGCTTATAGCTTCAATAGTCATATTTATAGTGCTTGAAATACCGAAGGTCATAGGTGCACTTACAGGAAAATCTGCCCGGAAAGGAATTGCAGCAATTGTACAAAAGCAGACAGCGGGACATATTGACATAACATCGTCCGGTCCCATAGCACCGTCATATAACCTGGCAGGGGAGGATAATAAAAAGCCGGGATATACACAAAAGATAGATGAAACTACTGTGCTGGCTGCACCGACAGAAGTATTGCAGGATGAAACCATAGTATTGGAAGATATAACCGAAAAGCTGCAGAAAACCAATATCAGGTTCGAAGTGACAAAGAAAATAGAATTTATACATACGACAGAATGTATCTCATAAGGAATGGAAAATAGCGAATGTCCAAATTAAAAGTAAGCATAAAAAGATCGACCGTTACTGCCATGATGAAGGCAGGACGAAAGGAAAGAATAAATGAAACCGAACTAAGCCAGCTAGCCAGAATAAAACCATGTGGAATCATGCATGTGACAAAAACAAAAAAAGACAGTGTCACATATACGTGCCCTGCAAATATAAATCTTACCGATAGATTGAAAAAAGCCGTAAGCAAATATGATTTCTTTTTCATGATGGAGCAGATAGTAATAATGGTTCAGGATGTATACAATAACGGACTGAACGTAAACAGTGTTTGTTTTAATATGGATGACGTATACATAAATGAGATGACAAAAGAGATGTATTTTATATATTTTCCGATAGTAGGAGGACAGGAAAGTGCAGATATTGTCGGATTTATAGAAAACATAATTTATACAATGACACCTGTTATCAATGAGGATACGAATTATATATCCAGATTTATGTATTATGTCAGGAGCTTTCACGGATTCAATGGTAATGCGATAGAAAAATATATCACAAGAGAGGAAAGAGCCGTTGTAAATGTACTGAGGAACATGGAAATGTCAGGAATGGGGCAGCAGGGCATGTCACAGTATATTTCAGGTGGTATTTCCGGAAATATGCCGCAGTATATGCCGGCTAGCATGTCACAGGCAGCACTGCGATATACAGCAGAGAATATACAGGGTACAACGGTTCTTGCGGAGGATAGCATGATGACACTTCAGCCGCAGCAGATACCTCAGCCACAAAAGCCGATGCAGTATCATTTTGCAAGTCTCACAAGACAGGTGACAGGAGAAAAGATAGAACTTAACAAGCCTTCGTTTGTGCTTGGCAAAAGTCCGGAGTCGGCAGATTATGCCATAGCTGATAATACGAATGTCAGCAGAATTCATGCAACCATCATTACCCGCAATGGCAGATATTATGTGATGGATCAAAGATCGACCAATGGCACATTTGTAAACGGCAGGATCATAAAACCAAATCAGGAGGTGGAGCTTCTGACGGGGGACTGCCTGATGCTGGCAAATGAGGAATTTGTGTTTGGTAATTAATTAGAAATTAAAATATAAAAAAATGGAATGTAGGTAAAAATGAGAAAGTCAAAAATATATTTAGCAGTCGTAATAATGGTTATTACGACAGGGGTATGTGGATGTAATTTTATTGGAAAATGGAATATAAATAACACAGAGAAGGAGGAAAAAACAGAAGTGCAAGTACATCGTATGCCTACGGAGGAAGAATTACAGATACTGGAAGGGTGTAATTTATCAAGTGATTACATGAAACAGATTAAAGAAGAGGGAATGAGTCTGACAGTGCAGAGCTTTGTTGACACAGCTCGTATAATGCTTGATTATCTTGAGCAAAAATATGGTGAGCAGTTTGTTGTTGCAGGTGGAAGTCCGGCAGATATGTGGACATCTGATTTTATGATATTTGCAAAGGCTACAACAGGTGAGCATAAAGGGGAACGTTTTGAATGTTACTATAAGCTGGATGAAGATGCGGGCAAGCGATATTGCGAGGATGGATATTTCGCTCTGGTGGAGCAGCCGGTTATGGAGCAGTATTTCCAACAGGTTGCAGAAGAATCAGGATGTCAGTTTAAAGTAACGGTTAGCCTGACCGGGGAGGTTGGAGAAAAGTATACAACAGACATTTCAACAGATGAATTAAAGGAATATATTGATGGGAGAAATCTATGCTTGAATATACTTTGCTTTACAAGTCCGGAATTGTCGGATGATGAATTTGATACACAGGTTGCTTCATTTGAAAATACATTAAAGAATACGGATTATAAAATAGAATATTGTGTAATGCGTGTTCTTAATGAGGAGCAATTTAATAGTATAAATAGAGATAGCGATGTTTCTAGAGTATTTCCAGGAGGAACACGTCCGGAAGACGAATATAATCGGAGGTATTATACAACGTTGAATATGAAATAGTAATAAAAAGGAGAATTGTTAAAGTGGCAAATTTATCAGATGAAGATTTATTATTCCTAAGTAATTTAATGCACATAAAGGAAGAGGGACAGTTTAAAAATATATGGAATAAAAAGAATGTAGATAATAAATCATCAATTGGCGAAATGCTAGAGAATATTGATACAGACAAATTAAAAGATTCAGATATAACATATGATGGCGAAATATCTGGATCTGAATGGGCTGCAATGATTGAAAAGGTAAAAGATAATCCTCAAATTTGCAATTTGAGATTGGAAGATATGGATATAGATGATAAAAAAGCATTATCTGTATGCCTTCATAATGATGAAACCGGAGAGACATATGTGGTATTTAGAGGAACATCGGCTGGTGAGTGGCCTGATAACTTTGAAGGTGGTTACAAGGCTGACACAGAGCAGCAGAGGAGGGCATTGGCATTTGTAGAAAGACAGAACTTCGACAATATAACTGTTGTAGGACATTCGAAAGGTGGAAATAAAGCTAAATATACGGCAATATTATCAGACAAAGTAGACAGATGTGTGTCATTTGATGGACAGGGATTTTCGGCAGCATTTTATGAAAAATATGGACCTTTGATAGAACAGAATAAGAGCAAGATAAATTGCTATGCATTGGATAATGATTTTGTAAATATTTTAATGTCAGATGTATATGAAAACAAGACATATGTTGACGGACATGGAGTTGAAAATTTTAAACAGAATCATAGTCCCAATTCATTATTCAATGATGATTGGGGATTTGATGCTACAGGTCAGTCATATTCTATGAGTTCGTTACATTGCTTCATAAATTATATTGTAAATACAAGTAGTGATGATGAGGCACAGAAATTGATGGATTATTTAGGTGGAATAGTTAATATGGCGATGGGGAAAAAACCACCAGAATATACAGAATCATATACTGAGGATGAGATGATTGCATATATTTTTGACAAAGATAATGCAGAACAATTTGGAACCCTTGCTGCGTACATATATAAATTTGACTCAACAGGAGTGCCTATAGAGGATATTTTGGCATCAGTACTATGGCAGGGAGATTATGGTGGGACAAAGACTGCGGTGTCAAAGACTCTTGCAATATTACTGGAATATTTCCATCAACGTAAAAATATGAGGAAATTTTGGAAACCTGAAGAAATACAACAATTGGAATCATGGTTGGTTCAATTGGGACTTTCAAAAGCTGATTTTACATATATTTTGGGTGATGGTTTTTGGGGAATTGCCATAAATACAATGAATGATAAAATCAATGAAATACCGGATGCCAGTATAAAATATTACTCAGATGCAAAAATGTCAAATATTATAAGAGATTTTAGTGAAGATATGAGAGAAACATTAATAAATCTTGTAAAACAGATAGATGATGAATCTTTTTGGGATTTTGGAAAGTGGGATATATGGTATAGGATTGAACAGTTTACAGATCGATTAAATATATCACAATATAAAGAAAATATAAACGAATATCATAGAAAAATATTTGATATAAACGGAACCACAGAAAAGCAGTTAGAGACAATTTTTGAGGAAATTGATGATCTAGACTCATCGTATGCGGAGAAATTTGCAGAAAAAACGTTAAAATTTGAAGAAATATACAAAGAAGTCGAAGCAATTATGTCTTAGAGGAAAATATATATGAGAAAAATAAGCGCAATAAAAGCAGAAATAAGTGATTGCCGAGCAAGGATTAAAGAATTACAGGATGAAATGGATACAATAAATCGTATGAAAAAGCAGAATTTGGATGCAGAATCATTTATACGGCATCACATATCTCAAAGAAGAGTATATTCGGACAGATTTAGAGAATTGAATTCCAGATGCACATTTAGCAATAAATTGGCTAAAAAAATATATGACAATTATAGTCCGATTTCTGAAAGCAGATTAGATCAATATTTTCAGGAGATAGGGTTATCTGCGGAGGATGCGATCAACCAGATAAAAAGAGAAATTGCTGGAATAGAAGAGGACATATACTCAAAAAATATTCAAATAAAAATTTTAAGACAATTGGAAGGAGCATGATGGCATGGATGTTGTAATAGTTGAGAGTGAGTTTGAAAGCAGTAAAAAAATATTGGCAGATACGATAAAAGAGACTTTAGAGCTTGGAAAAGATTTTGCAAATGAATTAATTTATTTGAGTGAAAATGGATTTAAGGATATTTTGATAGATAATGCAATCGTAGAAAAAAGTTTTCACATATATACGGCATTGAAAAAAATAGATGAAGCATCAGAGAATATCATTCCTATGATAGATTCATTTATGAAAGAGGCCGATGAGACAGATTCATATATATATTAGAGATGAGGAAAATATGGATAATACAGAGATAACAGTAGACAGTAAAAGTGTAGAGGATTCGCTGGCGCATATTACAGAAATAGCAACACGATTCCAAATATGTACACAACAAAGATTAATGATAATGGATAGTAAAGGGAAAACAGCGGAAGAGTTAGCAAAAATGTATGACAATATATTGTTAGTTGTGAAAAAAATGCAGGAACTTGTGGAGCAGACAGGTATGCTTATTGATAGTGCAAATAGATCATTTACAGAAACGGATAATGTAAACGCTCAACAATTTAAGTAGATATATGGCGAATATATCAAATCTTTAAGGGAGAAATGAAAATGGACGAAAATGAAAAGGTACTGGTCAATTTCATAAATGAGGATACCGGACAGGAGCATGAACTTGAGATACCACTTGGCATCACGGCAAATGCACTGGTGCTGGCACTTAGCAGAGCATATGGGCTGCATATAGAGGATTACGGTTCGCAGGAGTGCTACATGGCATGTGAGCATCCGGTCTGTCTGCTGACAGGCAACAGACAGCTGTCGGATCTAGGGATACGAAACGGTTCACAAATAATATTCAGGAGAAAATGAAAATGGATTACTTTGGATGGTCAATAACACTGGAGCCGGGGTTCATGCTGCTTATCGGAGATACACCGGAAGCGCATATACAGCTAAAGGGTGCATATGGCAGGGGAACGAGAGTATCACTGCAGATATCAGCAAACGGTGCGCGCACAGAGGGAATACTGACAGAATACAGCGCATCATACGGCACCTGTGTAAATGGCAGAAAAATACAAAAAAGCGCACGGATAAAGGATCATGATTTCATATCAATAGGAGATTTCACGGCATATTACAACAGAGGAAAGCTATATTTCGATTATGGGAGTATAAGGACAAACGGAGTGGAAGTCAGACCGGAAAGCCTCGATATACAGACTACATATCCTGTATTCATACGAAATACACGTATACAGGTAAAAAGGGATGACACACCGATAGAGATACTTGATCCAAGCTCCATACCGACAAAGCCGGAGCTTAATATAGTCACATCTCTCATGCCATCTATAGTCATGTTCTGCCTTGTGGTGCTGTTGAGAGGAGTCATGAGCACATCAAATGGAGCATTTGTGGCATTTAGCATATGCTCTATGGGAGTAGGAGTGTGTACATCTGTGTTCAGCCTGATAAACAGGCAGAAGAAGTATAAAAAAGATGTGGCAAAACGACGCAGTACCTATCTGGAATACATAGACAAAAAACGCAAAGAGATAGAGGCAGCACGCCGGGAAGAGCTTGACTGCCTGAATGAGCAGTACTACAGCACAACGCAGGATCTTGCACATATAGAAAGCTTTGATTCAAAACTGTTTGATCGTATTCCCACAGATCCGGACTTTCTGGAACTGTATCTGGGAAGAGGAAATGTGGAGGCTTTGCGCCGGATAGACTACAAGAAGCAGGAAAAGCTCGAGATAGGAGATGACCTGTGCAGCCTGCCGGAACATGTGGCAGGAGAATACAGAGATATAGGAGATGCACCTGTTGTAATGAGTCTGCGTGATGCCAATGCCGTAGGTATAGTGGGAAATGAGGATGCCTTGTATTCCATGATGAAAAATATGATCGTGGATATAATAAGCAGGCAGTATTACGGAGATATCAGCATATATGCACTTATAGGTGAAGACACCGAAAAATATAAATGGCTCAGAGGGCTTAAAGCACTACAGACAGCCGGAGGCGGTAGAAATATAGTATGTGATCAGGAAAGTAAAAACAGGGTATTCGAAAATCTGTACAAGGAGCTGACCTTGCGACAGGAGGAAAAAGTGCATGGCAGATTCAATATAGTTTTTGTCATGGAAGATCATGGCATAAAAAGCCATCCGATATCAAAGTTTATAGAACACGCGTCTGAACTGGATACGGTATTTCTGTTTTTTGAATCAAAGCTTCCACTGCTTCCGCTGTATTGCAGCAGGATAATAGACATATTCGATCACGAAAGTGCCATGCTTTATGATTCGCAGAACAAGATGGAAAAGAAATATTTTGAGTATGAGAGTGTATCTGATGACAGGCTGCAAAATGCAGTACAGATCCTCGCACCGGTGGAATGTGAGGAGATCAGTCTGGCAGGAACTTTGCGCAAAAACATATCACTTTTCGAACTGCTTGGCATAAACTCAGTGGCAGGACTTAATCTGTCAGAAAGATGGCATGCATCAAAGATATATGAGACCATGGCTGTTCCACTGGGAGTAAATGTAAAGAATGAGACAGTGTATCTTGATCTGCACGAAAAATATCATGGACCTCACGGACTGGTGGCAGGAACTACAGGATCAGGAAAAAGTGAGATACTTCAGACCTTCATACTCGGAGCAGCGACATTGTTCCATCCATATGAGATAGGATTTGTGATAATCGACTTCAAGGGTGGTGGTATGGTAAATCAGTTCAAGGAGCTGCCACACCTGATAGGTGCTATTACCAATATAGATGGAAAAGCTATAGAAAGATCACTCAAATCAATAAAAGCGGAACTGTTAAAGCGTCAGAACCTTTTTGCGGAACAGAATGTCAATCATATAGATAAATACATCAAAGCATATAAAGAGGGAAAGGCAGCAGTTGCATTGCCTCATCTGGTGATCATAGTAGACGAGTTTGCAGAGTTGAAAGCAGAACAGCCGGAGTTCATGAAGGAGCTGATCAGTGCTGCGCGAATAGGACGAAGTCTGGGAGTTCATCTTATACTGGCAACACAGAAACCTGCCGGACAGGTCAACGATCAGATCTGGAGTAATTCAAAATTCAAACTGTGTCTCAAAGTGCAGACGCAGGAAGACAGTAACGAAGTACTGAAATCTCCATTAGCTGCTGAGATAAGAGAGCCGGGACGGGCTTATTTACAGGTTGGAAATAATGAGATATTTGAACTGTTCCAGTCGGGATATTCAGGCAGCCCTGAGAATACAACCGGAGATGATGATGTACCATTTGACATATTTGAGCTGGATTTTTCAGGAAAAAAGAATATGGTATATCGGCATGAAATTACAGAATCAGAGCATTCAAGGACACAACTGGAAGCTGTTGTGGAATATGTAGGGCAGTACTGCAAAGCCTGTGGAGTAAAGAAACTGCCTGATATATGTCTGCCTGCGCTGGAAGAGGTAATAGTATATGATGCAAAACTGGCACATAATGACAAAACACTTCCGATGACTGCTGTAATAGGAATATATGACGATCCTGACCAGCAGAGACAGGGACAGGCTGTAATAGAGATAGGTAATAAAAATACTATTATCATAGGAGCATCACAGTATGGTAAGACCAATCTGCTCGAATTGATAGTTCGTAATCTGGCAGAAAACTATACACCGGAAGAACTTAGCATATATATTATTGATTTTGCATCAATGGTACTTAAAAATTTTGAAAAGCTGGCTCATGTAGGCGGTGTAGTATGCCCTGCGGATGATGAGAGGTTGAAGAATCTGTTTAAATATCTGAATGAACAGATAGAAGAAAGGCGTGAAAGACTGCTTGAAGCGGGAGTAAGCTCATACACATCATATCGGGAGGCAGGATTTACAGATATACCTCAGATAGTGGTACTCATAGACAATTATACTGCATTAAAAGAGCTGTATTTACAGGATAGTGACATACTGCTCAATCTGTGCCGGGAAGGCGGTTCTGTAGGAATAAGCTTCATTATATCTAATTCGCAGACAACAGGACTGGGATATAAATATCTGGCAAACTTTTCAGGCAGAATAGCAATGTTTTGTAATGAATCAAGTGAGTATATGACACTTTATGGAAGCTGCAAACTCAGACCGGATGAGACTGCGGGCAGGTGTCTGACTGAAATAAATGGAGAAATATACGAGTGTCAGACCTTCCTGGCATTTGAGGGAGCAAAGGAAATTGACCGTGTTAATAATATGCATGCATTTGTAGATCAGATAAATACTGCATATGGAGATGTCACTGCAGACAAGATACCGGAAATTCCTGAATTATTCACACCGGAATATGTAGATCACACATTTAGAAGAAAAAATGGTGAGAATATTATAGGAATTGCATACGATACAGTTGCTCCGGTTTACACTGATCATAATAAGTGCAATATCATAACAATTTCAGGAGCTGACAATATGGGCAGAACAAACTTTATGAAATACTTTGTACTGCAGATGTTAAACAGTGGAATAGATACGCACGTATATGTAGCTGATGATTTCAGGCGCAAACTGGCTGATATTGGAGATGAAAATGTAAGCTATGATCTGGATCCGGATGAATTTATACCGAAAATAATAATGATAGAGGCACTCTTAGAGGAAAAATATAAGAGACTCATCCATCAGGAAAATCCGGAAAAAGAAAACATCGTGATCATAATAAACAGTCAGGAGGTATATACAGCGATATCAGATAGCAAGGATACGCTTAATGCTATTAAAAATATTATGGGCAAATATAAAGTATTAAATGTGTATCTCCTGTTTGGGGCAGTACCAAATGCACAGATAGTATATGGTTCGCCTGATATATATAAAATGATGAAGGAGTCTAGAAGCATATTGTTTTTTGACAACCTGGATAATTGCAAGATAGTGGATATTCCTCTGGCTTTAAAAAGAAAAAATCAAAAGAAAATTGAGCCTGGGGATGCATATTATATATTCGAAGATGAGGTCAGCAAGGTAAGGATACCACTGGTCTCAGATTAAAACTGATATGATTGCATAAGCAATTATATATAAAATATTATTTAAAGGAGGAACATGAAATGGCATCAGGACAGATCAGAATGACACCTGACACAATGAGAGGAAGGGCTGG
>OHIN01000257.1_pt1 | contig 40620 bp, 32 predicted proteins | sample 1568261 | NCBI WGS metagenome assembly OHIN01 (sample SAMEA3879578, study PRJEB24766) | human gut metagenome | biome: human-associated habitat; feature: feces | place: USA | collected 1985/1987
GGTAGAACACCAGCCTTCCAAGCTGGATACGTGGGTTCGATTCCCATCACCCGCTTTTTTGTTACCCTTTTTTGTTTGTCCACTAAGTATTTCATAATGCATTTAAACTGTCATACAGCTGCTTTTATACATACCTATACATAAACCAAAAGCCGATACACCGTGTCTCCACGAAATGTATCGGCTTTTATTATGCGCTAGATAAAATATGTATTCCCTAATAATGTCTGACTAGAATAAATCTACACGACCTGAAAACTTATCATTTATAACATAGTATGCAGAATACTCTTCCGGCTTGATGTAGATGTTAAGCTTTCTGATGAAGCCTGCCTTGTGTCCCTCAGCAACGAACTGAGCCTTAACACGCTCCTCGACAGCTGCTGTATCAACCTCGCTGTTCTGGTACTGAACAATAATCTCCGGCTTTACCGGCTCCTTCTTTGCAGGTTTTGCCTCTTTAGCTGTCTTTGCAGCTTTTGCTGCCTTTGCTGTTGTCTTCTTAACAGTGTCCTTTACATCAGCCTTAACCTCAGCGGCCTTCTCAGCAACCTTCTCAGTTGTCTTTTCAACAGCCTTCTCAACCTTCTCGGTTGTCTTCTCTACGGCTTTTTCTACCTCAGCCTTTACATCGGCTTTTGCATCAGCCTTAGGCTCTGAAACCAGCTGTGCCACTGTTTCCTCTTTTTTAACTTCAACCGGCTTTACTGCCTGCTTAACTGTCTTTGAGTTATTCTTTTTACGCATACTATTTTCCTCCTCATGCTCATTATTCACATACTAAAAAATTTTCAATTGCAACTAAAGCTTCCTGCTCATCATCACCCTTTGTAACAATATCAACAGACATTCCATCTGAAGGATTAAATGCCATAATACCCATGATGCTTTTTGCATTGATTTTGCGATTGTCACTCTCCAATGTAATCTCACTATCGAACTTGCATGCCACTTGAACAAGCTCTGCGATTGGATTATCATGACCTTCACATACTTTTGTAACGACAATACTCTTCTTACTCATACGTTCTCCTTAAACAAAAAGTATTAAACCTGTTTCATACTTATTTAATATATCCCAATTGTAACCGCTTTTCAATCCTTATGAAAATTTCTGTTAAACTTTACCTAAGGAGCTTATATTTAATGTCACAAAATCGGCATTATTACAACATTATTCTGTTTATTTTGTCATGTACGTGATAAAATGCAAGCCACCATTATAAAACATTCTGTCAGCATCCTCATAGCTCATCGATGTTGTTGCGCCATTATCCGGATTATAAATATATAAAGCTCCATTTGAAGAGTATCCTGTCACAAGCACTGCCGACGTATTTCCCGTCATCGCAAATACCGGATTGCCCTGGCTGATATAAAAGATAATATCCTCAGAAGACACTCCCTGTAAATCCAGGATTTCCTTGTCCGGCAGGTTATTTTTGAGCACATCAACAGCACTGCTGCCTGCTCCAATCAGCTCAGACACACTTACCGTAACATCATTGTAGGTAAGCATTGCACTTACTGACTTCACGACACTGTCAGCATCCTTATCGGTTTCATTACATGCAATATTCGCAAATGCATTTACTGCATTTTTTCTTGCCCTCATCCATACATACTGCTGGTTTGAGTCAATTACCACTCCCATACTGTCATTTGCCTGTTTTATGGCATCCGAGATGTTATCAGATGCAAAAATCACATCCCCCTTTGCATAAACATAGAAATGGACTGTATTGTCATCAAACTTTAAATCAACAGCAGTATCATGCGAATTTATAGTCATCTGTGCTGTCAGCTGCTTCAGCTTATCCGGCTTTTTACCACCTGCTATACTAATAGCGCTGACCGTCAGCTTTGTATCGGACTGACTCGTATCAAGAGCTATCTTCTGCTTCGAATCAGCCTCCCGGTTCATAATGGTATCCTGACCGATTTCTGCATACACACCATTGTTTTGTGCAATCAGATCTATCGTTACCGTATATCCATCCACAGAAATTTTCTCGACATAGCCGCCCGAAGGGGTATATGTCTTAAGCTCCGACTGGTCAGATGTATCAAGAATAATAAGGCCATTCATAGGAAATGTCGTGTTTCCGGCTGCATCAGAGACCACATCAGCAGCATTCGCCTGTCCATATATGAAATCCTCACCTATGAAGCCAAGCGGACGTAGATACTGGTCGTCGCCCTTTTTGACCTCAAAGGTCTTGCCACTCTTTAAATCCATCACTTTTATGGTATTTGATGAGTACTGATTTGCAGAATCCACCCATGCAAAGTATCTGTTACTCTCCGATGCGCAGTAAGAGCCTGTGGACAAGCCCTCAACCACCTTCTTTACTGACATCGAGCCTAAATTAATCCTATAGAGACTGTCATCCATCATGATATAGAATTCATTCTTCTCATTGAGATAAAGCATCTTGCCCATCTCAGCCTTTAGCACCTCATATGATGTCTTAGAAGGAATAAACGCTTCCTCATCTATAGTATGTGCCAGGCCGTCATAATGGTACACACCGGTTCCCACCTCTCCCTCGTGGGTGCCTCTGTTCATATATCCGTATACCACAAAATCAATACTGCCCGCTTCGTCTACACTGACAATCTTTATATCGTGATGATTCCAGTTCTCACGCTCATCAATGCCCTCAGCGTCCCTGAAGCTGAATACCTTGATTATCATTCCATTGTTGATATCATAGGAGTATAAATCTCCCTCCTGGACAAAGCATATCACACTGCCTGCTTCATTGGCCCTGTACTCTGCCTCACTGCTTCTGATGCCAAGCATTACGCTGCCAGAATCCGATATAAAGCTGTTTTCACTGTTAAAAATCTGATTTGCCGTTCTCTCATAGTTGAGCACGTACATACGGCTTTCCGTCTGGCGCAGCCTGAAATACTCTCTCACATTGTAATACTCAGTCTCACCCTTACCGTCCACACAGCTCATCACATAGTCTATTGTAACCACATCATAAGAATCGTTTATTTCCTTTAGGGCTATGACAGGATTCGTATACTGTGCAGCGGCCATTGAGCCCCAGGTAATCTGACTCACCGTAGATGTCAGATCCACATGTGCAAGCGTATTTCTGTCACCGGTTGTTGTCTCCATATATGTTGTAAAGAAGGATTTGTCATCCTTTATAAACGTCTCATCATGAAACTTCTTTGCAAACTCAACAACCTTTGCAGCTGCCTTTCCATCCGTCTGCATAATCCTGCTGTAATAATATACATTATCCTGACCGCTTGTGATGGTAAACACCAAAAGATACTCAGTATTTTCATCCATAACATTCGGCATGCTTACGTCCGCCTGAATAGTATTATCCTTATTAGAAAAAGAAGATATCTCGTCATCGGCCACCAGCCTCTTGCCATCCATGCTTCTGATCTTGTATGATATCCTGTCAACAGCCATGCCATATGTTGAAATGGATAATGAGAGCTTCCTGTCATCCGAAATTGGAATAACGCAATCGCGCATCTTTGTCGGATCCATCTCAGTAGTATATCCATGGAGGGTGTTTATCTTTATTTTATCCAGATTAAATGACATAACCGGCAGCGTTGCATCCGCCTGCTTCGTGGTCATATCCTTATTTCCCTTGTTTGTAGTTATGCAAAATGTAATTAATGCTGCAATAAATACTACTATAAGTACTATCGGCTTTATCACTTTCTTACTCATAAAATCATATCCTTATATCTACCAGAATCTTTGGTACCTTCTGTATCTGCATCTTCGTCTGCAGAGTTCACAGTTAAAAAGTATGCCTGCTATTGTACAGATAAAGCACCTGCTGCTTTGCTCTGAGATAAATCTGCCGGCAATCCTGTCTGCCTCATCGAAAAGACGCTGCCTGTCAGGCACCTCATCATAGATAAAGCTGCCCTCATACTCCAGCTCATCCATGCGTTGCTCTACTGCGGACTGTATCATCGCCGTATCATGCGGATACATATCCTTTATCATCCCCAGGTCCTTTGCAAATGCATCCTCATTTTTATAGTAATCCATAAACGGAAATGTTTTATAAAAAGGTAACATCAAAAAACCTCTTTTTAATCATTATATGCTATATTCAGCTATTAGTTGCATGCTATAACAAACAATGCTGCAATAAAAATGCATGCGCCCAGGAATTTTTTTCCCGATACCTTCTCCTTCAGTATCACGCTGGAGCATATCATCATCACAATAATCGTCAAATTAAAAATATAACCTGCATAGCTGCCGGACATTGAAACTGCCCTGCCATAAAAATCATATGCTAACGGGTATGCAATGCCTGCAAGAATCAGGCATATACCATCAACAAATGACATGGATCTGATTTTCTTCATGCCTCCTGTTGCAATAGTAAATATAATAAGCACCAGCGTTCCAATAAACACACACCAGAAAGCAATAAAACCTTTATCCAGCTGTATCCCGCCAAATGACACCAGAATATGTGCTGCCGACGCACAAACTGCAGCAAGAAGCGCAAACAAAATACCTGTTCCATCCAGATTTAAAATAACCGTTCCAACAATCATGAGTGCAATTGCTATATAATCAAAAGTGTCAGGGGTGTTATGAAACAGAAAAAATCCCGCTGCAAGCGTGATTATATAGCTGCATTTAACTATAGCTGTAACCTGAAATGTGTAGCCCTCATGTATGGATTTAAAAAAACAGATGCCAAAAAGCCCTGTTGCAAGCCCTGCCAGAAGTATAAATATAACGCTCCTTTGGCCGAGTGCAATCAGGCTGCTTCCCATTATATTATCTTTCCTGTAAAAAAATATAGACGCACATAAAACAATCCCGGCAATGCTTCCCGCCAGCGCCGGGTCTGTCTTTTTAGTTCCAACCTTGGCCAAAATAGGCACACATGCTGCAATAAACGTTGCAGCACATGCCCATATAATTCCTGTCATATACATTACCTCACCATGTATCTATTACTGTGACTGTGCAGCACTATCTGCCGCACCTGATGTGCCACTGTCTGTAGTGCTGTCAGCCATATCTGACTTGACGTAGTCAGAGCTGACATAGCCTGTCTGTCCCTGGAAGATAACCTGTGTCCAGCCATTGTCCTCTGATACAAACTCAAGCTTCACATCCGGTCCTATAACAGTAACTATATTTGCGTTTTTATCAGGCTTCTCTCTCATGTTTACACTGCTTGTAGTGGTGACATAAGTTTTTTCGGTACCCTCTGTAGTCTGCTGTGGCAGATATATGGCGCCTATCTCTGTATCACTATCGCCGGCACTGTCAGTTTCACTTTCGCTAACTGCATTCTGTTGTAACTTGTCCTGCTCCTTTTTTTTGCCGCCCTTTGAGGTAACGGTAATCACTATTGTAGCAATCAGGGCAATAAGAAAAAGACATATTGCTGCAAAAATCAGTCTGGCGATTATAACATCTTTTCTGTGGCTTGCTTTCATATTATTCTCCTTTTGTATTATCTGTGTTTTGGCTCATTATAGCATAATAATCTAAAAAGAAAAAGGCAGTTAATAGAATGTTTATTGGTAAATTTCTATAAATTACCTTATAATATTCTTAAACTACAGCACATCATATCAGAAGGAGATAAAATCATGGAACAAAAGACACCTTTTAAGGAGCTGACATTCAGTCAGAAAATACAATATATATGGGACTATTACAAAATACCGATATTTCTTGTCATTATCGGAATCATAGCAGTCACAACCTTTATTTGCGGCCGGCTTGCGCAGAAAAATACTGTTTTGAGCGTATTATGCGTAAATGCAGAAAACAGCACCACAGAGGACAGCGGCGCCGATATTTTCAATGACTTTCTCACAGATAACGGCTATGATTTGTCAAAGGATGAAATTGCCTTAAACCAAAATGTCTGTGTCGATGTAGACCAAAGTGGCCTAGACTATCAGAACATGGCAGTCCTCACAGCATACTTTGCTTCTAACGAATACGATATATGCTTTATGGATGATAAGACCTTTGATTATTACGCCAAAAATGTCTACTTTGAAGATATAAGCAAATATCTGGATAAAGCCGTCCTTGAAAAATATAAGGACAAGCTTACATATGTGACAATAGATGGTAAGGAATATCCTTGTGGTATCAGGCTTTCAGCAGATGACAATGAATTTGTCAAAGCCTCCGGCTTATACTCTTCATGTACTGTCGGAGTGTGCTGTGACTCCTCCCACGATGCTATGGTCAAAAAATTATGCGGCTACATATTACAGTAGCCGCATTTCTATTTTTTCTGCTTTTATCTTATGAATTTCTCCTGTTTTTAAGCTTCAAGATTCCACCTATTGCAAGAAGCACTACACTCAGGCATGCCACAATAAACAAATCAGGAACATAATCCTTTATTACCCAGTATGGTATACCTCCGACAATAGGCGCAATAACTATGCCCACCGGCAAAAACAGATGCAGGAAAATATTCGCTATCAGGTTTCCGCTATTATCTGTTCTCCATTTGTGCGACTTGATAATCTCCATCAGCGCAACCAATATAAATGCTGCAAAAACAAGGTCATAGAACAGGTGCGCATCGACATAATCCTTTGGATCAAGCTCGTCTGTTGCATATCCCATAAGTGTCATCACAACCTTTGAGGTTACCTTGTTCATCAGATTGTTTGTGACCATATAGTCGTTGGTATTTGCGAGGAATACAACGCCCACACCGCTCTCCGGAAGCAGATACATGTCTGAGATATAGTTTTCCGTGAGACCTGTGTGATTGTACACTGTCTCGACATATTTATCCGAACGCACCCAGCCCATACCATAGCCTGTCTCACCGGACTCATCCATAGGAACTGTTGCCCGAAACATTGTGCTAAGGCTCTTGTCAGAGAGTATTCCATAGCCGCCACGCAGATACATCTGCAGATATTTTCCCATATCATTTGCGCTGGATGCAATATAGCCCGCCGGTACAGTGGACCACGAATCGCTGAGCGGATACTTCACATCGCTTTCCACAGAAAAACCGAAATAATTGTTGTGGCCTGTAATCAGACCATCCTCCTTCGCTTTTGCATAGGCTGCGCTGCTGTGAGTCATGCCAAGTGGTGTAAAAAATGTCGCTGTCAGATAATCGCTGTAGCTAACACCTGATACTTTTTCCACTATAAGACCAAGTATGTCATAATTGACATTCGCATAGGTATATTCTCCATTTTTGCCAACAATCTTTGCATTTCCCACATGCTGGTACACGCCAAGTCCGCTGGTGTGATTGAGCAGCTGTCTTATTGTAATCTTTGTCGCATCCTTTGGATTTTTGAATACCTCGGCTGCATCCAGATAAGGATTTACCGGACTGTCAATATTCAGATGTCCTCCCTCATACAGCTTCATGATGCATGCCGCAGTAAACGACTTGCTGAGTGAACCGGTGATAAACGGCGTGTCAAGGCTCTTGCAATCCCCATATGTACCGGAGAAAAGCACGCCCTCTGCATCTACCACCTCAACAGCCATGCCCGGAATCCTGTAATTGTCACAGGCTGCCTTTAAGGTATCCTCTATCTCTGTATATTTCGGCGAATAATTACTGTTGTCAAGTCTGGGTATCACGTCTATCACAAGCCCAACTATGATTGCAACAACTATCCCCATCAAAGCTCTCTGTGGTATCAGCCCGATATAATGTGCATAATTGGTATATGTCTTTTTCGCCATATCCTCGGTACCCTTTATCCACACCTTCGGTGTATGTGCATACCAGCCACAGTATACTACCAGTTCAAGAAACAATAGGACTGCCATCCATATCAAAAGCGCAAACACAAAGCCCGTTGAAAAGCTTGTTGCCCCTGCTATTGATGTCAGTATAACAAGCGCTATCGTCCAGAATATAAGTGTCGGAAGCTTCTTTACAAACTTCTCCCAGTCTGTCATGATACGGATATTCCGATTTCTGTAGCCGCGCATATGCATGACCTTTTTCTGCAGTTTCTCTGGCATATTACTTATCTTATATGCCGGATCCCGCTTTATCCGTATTACTCTGTATATGCCAAATATTAAGCAGCAGACTATTATCTCAACTGCCAGTACCATTCTATCAACCACCTTATATCTTATTTACAGTCATTTGAGACTGTACTTTACATAAAAATTTAGCACATTTTTTGTGCTATGTAAACACAAAATACCTTAAAAAATATGGCTAATACTACGGGCCGTAAGCCCCACAAAGCGGTGGCGCACACGGACTCCCCTTCGAGCTACGCTTTGCTGTTAAGTGGCTGTACGAATTATGCTTTTTATGTTTTCTATGCTCGACGAAACCGTCGAAACTCGCCCTCCATGGCTCGATTTCTCCTTGCCCTGCCCTCCATGGCCGGGCATTTCTGTGTTTCTATGCATAATTCTACAGCCACTAAACAGCTCCGCTATGCGCTCTCACGGGAGTCCGTGTGCGCCACCGCTTTGCGGGGCTTACGGCCCTTAGGTTGTGAATTTATTTGCTTCGTAATTGGCATAAGTGCCGGTTTCCGGGGTTCACATGCTCTCGTGGGAGCGCATAGCGGAGTCACTTAGATACTGTAGAATTATGCTTCACACGCAAAAATGCCCCGCCATGGACGGCGGGGCAAGGCGTTATGCGCCACGGATGGCGCATAAAAGCCGGTTTTGTCAAGCATAGAAAACATAAAAAGCATAATTCGTACAGTATCTTAGTAATGCAGCGTAGCGAACACGAGAGCATGTGCGCCACGGAAACCTGCACTTAGGCCACATACAACAGCTACAAATCAGTTCTGTCCATAGTATGCGTTAGCACCATGCTTACGGTAGAAATGCTTCTCCTTTATGTTGTCCGGGGCTGGCTTCACGTCAGGATTTACTGACTCTGTGAGTCTGGCCATCTTTGCCACTTCCTCAAGGACAACGGCGTTGTGCACAGCCTCAGCCGCATCCTTTCCCCAAGCAAACGGTCCGTGATTCTGACAGAGCACTGCCGGTGTGTATACAGGATTGATTTTTCTGTTCTCAAAGGTCTCTATGATGACAAGGCCTGTGTTTTTCTCATAGGCTTCGTTGATTTCCTCTGTGGTGAGATTTCTCGCACATGGAATTGAGCCTAGGAAATAGTCTGCGTGAGTGGTGCCGTAGAGCGGAATATCCCTGCCGGCTTGTGCCCATGCAACCGCCTCAGGTGAGTGCGTATGTACAATTCCTCCAATATCCGGATACTTTTTGTAGAGCTCTAAGTGTGTTGCTGTGTCTGACGAAGGCTTGTATTTTCCCTCTATCTTATTTCCTTCAAGATCCATGACTACCATATCATCAGGGGTGAGCACATCATAATCCACTCCACTTGGCTTGATGACAAAATAGCCTGTTTCCCTGTCAATTCCACTGACATTGCCCCATGTATATGTGATAAGCCCTCTTCTTGGGAGCTCCATGTTTGCTTCGTAAACCTGTTTCTTTAATTCTTCAAGCATTTTTTGTTCCTCTCTTATTATTTTTTACTGCTATTACAGTGGAAGAGCCTTTACCATGGCACGCTCTGCCTCAATTGCTGCCTTATATGTATTTATGTACTCATCAAAGCCCTTTACATCGTCAGGGTCCGGCTGCATTACTATGCCCTTTTCGCCATTAAATACCCTGTCTGAAAGATATTTTTCCAAAGGCTCTCCATCTGCTTTATTCACCATATAAGCCGCGAGCACTGCCATGCCCCACGGGCCGCCCTCTCCGGCTGTCTCCATGACCGCAACCGGTGCATCCATGGCTGCTGCAAGTATGCTCTGGCCCACACCCTTTGTCTTGAACAGACCACCATGACCGTAAAGTGTGTCTACCTTTACTTTTTCCTCTTTAAAGAGAATATCACAGCCGATTTTTAATGTTGCAAGACTCGCATAGAGGTGTGTGCGCATAAAGTTTGCAAGATTCATCTTTGCATCCGGCTTTCTGGCAAACATAGGTCTGCCCTCGTTGAGTCCGATGACAGGCTCTCCCGAGAAAAGATTAAAGGCTACAAGGCCACCACAGTCCTTATCGGCTGTAAGTGCATTGTTATAGAGCTTTCCATATATGTCATTCATATCTATATCCATACCAAACAGCTCTGAAAATTCCTTGAATAATCCCACCCATGCATTTAAGTCTGACGTACAGTTGTTGCAGTGCACCATAGCTACCGCATCTCCCGATGGTGTGGTGACCATATCAAGCTCCTCATGAACTGCCTTAAGCGCCTTTTCAAGCACCACCATAGCAAATACAGATGTGCCCGCTGATACATTTCCGGTGCGCACTGCAACAGAATTGGTTGCGACCATTCCCGTGCCTGCGTCTCCCTCAGGCGGTGCAAGCAATATACCGCTCTCCAGATTGCCGCTTACATCAAGCCTTTTAGCTCCTTCCTCTGTCAGCGTACCTGCCTTTTCTCCAGCCGTAAGCACCTTTGGCAGAATGTCCCTTATATCCCACGGATATTCTTTTACCTTATCTAATGCTGCAAATTTATCAAGCATTGCCGCATCATAATCCCTGGTCTTCGAATCGATAGGAAACATGCCTGATGCCTCACCGACACCCATGACCTTTTCACCTGTGAGCTGCCAGTGAATATAGCCTGCCAATGTTGTGAAATATGATATCTTTGATACATGCTCTTCTTTATTTAATATAGCCTGATACAGATGCGCTATGCTCCACCTCTGCGGAATATTAAAGCCAAGCACCTCAGTAAGCTCTGCTGCAGCCTCACCTGTGATGGTATTTCTCCATGTCCGAAATGGCACAAGCAGATTATCCTCCTTGTCAAAAGGCAGATAGCCGTGCATCATGCCGGAAATACCGATTGCCGCAAGCTTTTTGATGGTAACTCCATACTTTTCCTTTGCATCCTGCGCCATTTTGCTGTAGCAGTCTGAAATGCCCTCCCAAATCATATCCAGGCTGTATGTCCAGATGCCGTCCACAAGCATGTTTTCCCAATCATGGGCACCTGTGGCTATAGGAGCATGGTCCTCCCCGATAAGCACCGCCTTTATTCTGGTAGAACCAAACTCTATTCCGAGCACAGCCCTGCCGCTTTCAATAACACTTTTTACGTCTGACATAATATACCTCCACCTTGTGATGTAAATTTCTGAATAATTACCTGAAATTATTATACTGTAATTGTACAACGTTTTTCTTCAAAAGTAAACAAAAGAAAACATAAATATACATAAATTTTAAAACGTTTTCAAAAGCGTTCAAAAGTGAATATCACTTTTTTTATTAAAATTTCAGATTATATTGATAGAATGTAAAAATTATGTTATGTTATATGTGTTTTGTGTAAACTAAATATGTATAACTGGAGCAAATAGTAAAACAAATTATTTTTACAAACGGAGGTAAACATGAACATTTACTCTATATTGCAGTTATGCGGTGGACTTGCCTTTTTCCTTTTCGGAATGCATGTTATGTCAGGCAGTCTTGAGAAGCTCGCAGGAGGCAATCTCCAAAAGATACTTAAGGAGGTAACCTCAAACCCTATCAAGAGCTTGTTTTTTGGAGCAATAGTCACTATTGCAATCCAATCCTCATCCGCACTTACTGTTATGCTTGTCGGACTCGTAAACTCCGGCATCATGGAGCTTGCCCAGACTGTTGGTGTCATCATGGGTTCCAACATCGGAACCACTCTCACCGCATGGATTCTTAGTCTTTCAGGTATCGAAAGTGACAATCTGTTCATCTCGATGTTAAAGCCTGAGAACTTCTCCCCTGTCATCGCGCTTATCGGTGTGATTATGATTATGGGAAGCAAGAAGGAAAAGCGCAAGGACGTTGGAATCATCATGGCAGGTTTTGCCGTACTCATGTATGGTATGCAGCTCATGAGCGGCGCTGTATCACCACTCGCAGATATGCCTGAATTTACCGGACTGCTCACCACCTTTAACAATCCATTCCTCGGAGTGCTTGTAGGTGCTGTATTTACCGGAGTCATCCAGTCATCTGCCGCATCAGTTGGTGTGCTGCAGGCTTTAGCCATGACAGGCGCTATCTCATATAGCATGGCTATCCCGATCATCATGGGTCAGAACATCGGTACATGCGTGACTGCACTGCTTTCGTCGATCGGCGTAAACAAAAACGCCAAGAGAGTATCCATCATCCACATCAGCTTCAATCTGTTCGGTACAGCAATAGGACTTGTAGTATACTGTATCGCACGTTATGCTGTTGATCTGGCATTATTTAATGACAGCATCACTCCTGTAATGATTGCGGTATTCCACTCAATCTTCAATATTGCTACCACTATTATTCTTCTGCCATTTAGCAATACTCTTGTAAAGATTGCTAAGAAGCTTGTCACAACTGACAACGCAGACGGACAGGTTGTACTCGACGAGAGACTTTTACTCTCACCTGGACTTGCTGTCAAAGAATGTCTTGAGAAGACAAACGAGATGGCTGAGCTTGCAAGAGACAGCTTCAAGAATGCTTTAGACCTCTTTGACAATTACTCAGATTCAAAGTTTGATGATATTGAAGTCATGGAAGAGCGCCTTGATTACTTAGAGGATCAGCTTGACACCTTCCTCATTCACTTATCCGGAAAGGATGTTTCTGAGGACGGCAACAACGAGATTTCAAAGATGCTTCATGCAATCAATGACTTCGAGAGAATCGGAGATCATTCGATAAATATGGCAAAGCTTGCCAAGCAGATTGATGACAACAATCTTGAATTTTCAAAGAACGCAAGAAAAGAGCTCACGGTGCTCAACAATGCTCTGCGCGAGATTCTCACTCTCACTGTAGAGGCATTTAGCAAAAACGATCTGACAGAGGCAGTCAAGGTTGAGCCTCTTGAGCAGGTTATTGACGATCTCACCAAGGAGATTAGAAATTATCATATCGAGCGTCTTCAGAAGGGCAAATGTGACAGCAGACTCGGCGTATTCCTCACAGATTACATCACAAACTGTGAGAGAGCTTCGGATCACTGCTCAAACATTGCTGTATGCCTGATCCAGACACACAACTCATCATTCGAGACACATGATTATCTCAATGAGCTTAAGGCCGGACAGGAGCCTGCATTTGTAGGTCAGTTCACCATGTATCAGGGCAAATATCATCTTGATGAGGATTATAAAAAAGCAAAGAGTAAAAAATCATCGAAATAATATAACGTAATTAAAAAGCAGGATTTCAGAATCCTGCTTTTTTATTATCGTCTGGATATGAAATGCTTCACAATCGTATAAAGCACTATGATGCATGCAAACACATATCCCATCACACCAAGCGCCGGTATGCCAAGTATCTTAGGTGTCATATCTGTGGTACATACTATGCTTGAGCTGATTAGAAGTGCCATAACCCATAAGCCCATGACGATATTTCTCACCAGCCTGTGTAAAAGCCTCGCAAGCTCATCAGAAGCATGCATGTCAAGATTTATGCGTGTCTGCCCTCTTTGATATTCCTCGAGTATCTGCGCCATTCTCTCCGGCAGCTCTGCCATACGGTGAGCTGATTTGTATGCTGTCTTCCCGGCTTTTTTAAGCTCGCCCTTCAAATCAAAATTCTTAAGCATCTCCTGCTTTATCCTTGCAGAAGCAATCCCAACCATGTTGATGCCAGGTGCAATATCCGCAAGCACGCCCTCTATCTGAGTGATTCCCCTAGCAAGCATTGTAAAACCGTGCGGCATAACAATGCGGTTGTTCTTCATTACCTCCAAAAGTTCCTGAATAAACTCTGCAATATCGACCTGCCCCATATCCAGACTGCCGTATTTATTTATGATTATCTTGATATCCTTGTACAGCTTTGCCCTGTCAGGCTCACCCTTAAAGTCACCAATTGCAAGCACCGCATCCTCTATCATGCCGATATCGTTCATGGCGATGCCGTAAACAGCATTGCTTAGTTCCTTTTTGTCATGCTCAGAAAGCCTTCCCATCATGCCCATATCAATCCAGACAATTTTGCCATCCCTTATCCTTACATTGCCCGGATGCGGGTCCGCATGGAAGAAGCCATCCTCTATCACCTGCCTGATATAGTTATCAATCAGCTTACTGCCTATCTCCTCAAGATCATAGCCCTCCTTTAAAAGCCCCTCCTTGTCATCGATATTAAAGCCCTTTATATACTCCATGACAAGTACATGTGATGTGGTATACTTGCGGTAAAGCTTTGGTGTGGCTACAAATGCAACATCCCTGTTATTGCCGGCAAACTCCTCAATATTGGATGCCTCAAGCAGGAAATTCATCTCCTCCTGTGCCACAGCCCACATCTCATCAAGCACCATGTCAAAATCCACAATGCCCTTTATAGAGATGGGCGGCACAAGCTTAACCGCCTTGTGAAGCAGCGCCATGTCCTTTGACATCACCTCGTGAATGCCCTTCCTTTGCACCTTCACAACCACCTGCTCACCGGTTTTAAGTGTGGCCCTGTGCACCTGCGCTATAGAAGCTGCCCCAAGAGGCTTTTTATCTATTGAAGCAAAAACATCCTTCCATGAATAGCCAAATGAAGCATCTATGACAGCCTCCACCTGCTCAAACGGCATCGGCTCCACATCTGAACATAGCTTCATAAGCTCCTCACAATATTCCTTTGGCAGAATATCCGAGTGAAGCGACATTATCTGTCCAAGCTTAATATAGGTAGGTCCCAGCTCCTGCAATATAAGTCTGAATTTTTCGGGTGTAAGTCCATGCGTGAGCTTGTACTTCTTAAGTACCGCTGTCATCTCCTTCAGGCGGCCATCCATACTAGTTCACGCTTTCCTCTTTATCGTCCTCAGCTTCTATTTTTATATCCACTGTCTGTGATTCTCCACCGGAAGCACTTTTTTCATCAGCTGAAGTATCTGTTACAATGTCCTCATCCTCGAAGACGCTTTCATCAGCTTCTTGATCCACGTCAGCCTCATCCATTTGTGCAAGCTTGCTCTTTAAAGCCTGTATCTGTTCAGGTGTCATCTTGTCCAAAAGCTCCTCGAGCTCCTCCGGTGACTGTGGCTTAACAGATACATTTACATTTTTCTTTACTGTGTCCTTGATATTGTGCTTAAGCTCCTGATTGAGCACCTTGCCCTGCTCGACAGTCAGCTCACCTCTCCTGACCATCTCATCAAGCACTTCCTTTGATTTCTCAGCAGTCACTGCCACTGTTCCTATTCCTGCAAGTAAAATCTTCTTTAATCCGTCTGTAAGTCTTTCCATGGTAAAATCCTCCGTTTCCTGTTATTTAAAATTGATTGCCGTAATCTGACTACACCTTTAATCATCATAATAGAGAAGCAATCCTTGGCACAAAAATGATAAGTCCAACTATCGCAGCCATTATTGCTGCCACAAGCACTGCTCCTGCTGCTGTGTCCTTAGCTGTCTTGGCAAGCGGCTTTCGCTCTGTCGTTACCAAATCTACAACTGACTCAATCGCAGTGTTGACCAGCTCCAGGGCTATCACCAGTCCAAACAGCGTCAGGCAGATGCACCACTCAGTCGGTGTTATCCCAAGTACCGCTCCTGCTATCACTACAAGTATCGCGACAGTGCAGTGTATCTTGATATTGCGCTCATTTCTGATGCATGTAAATATGCCCTCGAAGGCATATCCGAAGCTTTTGTACAGAGGTGGTTTCTTTGCTTTTTTCATGTTGATACCTCTCGTGATTTAATTTTGGAATTAGTTTTGATGCCTTTTACTATGGTACTATTGTATAACTTTTTGGTTCAAAATAAAAGAGGATTGTGCAATATTGTTCAAAAAAACAGAAGTTACTGACATTTTAAATAATTTCATTACTTACACTTTGCAGGCACTTTAAATATTCCTTATTGACATTACGAATTTATCGTACTAACCTAAACACGTAAAATATACAGTTATAAAGGTAATCAGATATGACAAATTTACATTCAGATAAAATAAAAACAGCAAACCTTAATACTACAACCAATCATATTTATACAAATACTAAACTTCGAAAGCTTTTGGTTCCGATTATAATAGAGCAGCTATTAGCCTCTCTTATGGGAACTGTGGATACAATGATGGTCAGCAATGTAGGTTCTGCCGCTATCTCAGCGGTCTCGCTTGTGGACTCAATCAATATCCTTGTCATACAGGCACTTTCAGCGCTTGCCGCCGGTGGTGCGATTCTCTGTTCACAGTATCTGGGAAGTCACAATACAAAAGGTGCCCGCCATGCTGCAAGACAGGTATTTTTTGTCATGGCATTTCTGTCTGTACTTTTATCTACTTTTTGTCTGATAACAAGAAAGTCGCTGCTTCGTGCCATATTTGGCGCTGTTGAAGCTGATGTAATGAGGAACTCACAGGTTTATTTCTTTTTTACATTGCTGTCATTTCCTTTTATAGGTCTCTATGATGCCGGCGCATCCATTATGCGCGCACAGAATAACAGTCGCAATCCTATGATCATATCTGTTATTTCAAACTTTATGAATATCGGCGGCAACGCTATTCTGATTTTCGGCTTCGGTATGGGTGTTGAGGGAGCTGCTATTTCCACTCTCGTATCCCGAATATTCTGCGCGATTGTCGTTATCATACAGCTTCGAAGGGAAAATGAACCTATTTTCATAAAGAACTATATGTCTATACGCCCTGAATGGGGCCTGATTAAAAAAATCCTGCTCATCGGTATCCCATCAGGAATCGAAAACAGCATGTTCCAGTTTGGAAAGCTGGCTATCCAGTCTACTGTATCCACTCTTGGAACCGTGGCCATCGCAGCCCAGGCCATGACCAATATCCTCGAAAACTTAAATGGTATTGCCGCTATCGGAATAGGAATAGGTCTTATGACTGTTGTAGGACAGTGTCTGGGTGCCGGCAGAAAGGATGAAGCCATCTACTATATCAAAAAACTGTCATTGGTTTCTGAGGTCGTAATCATCGCCAGCTGTCTGATTATTTTCATACTCACAAAGCCTATTACAATGCTTGCCGGAATGGAACCTGCCAGTGCACGGCTCTGCTTTGAGATGATTATCTTTATCACAATTGTCAAACCAATCTGCTGGGTACCATCCTTCATCCCGCCATATGGACTGCGTGCCGCAGGCGATGTGAAATTCTCCATGATTGTATCCTGCTGCACAATGTGGCTTTGCCGTGTAAGCCTGTGCATATACCTCTGCCGTGTATGGGGCTTTGGTCCGATTGCAGTGTGGATTGGCATGGCTTGTGACTGGATGCTTCGTTCTATTATATTTACTGCCAGATTCCACTCAAGAAAATGGCTGAATCATCATGTGATTGATTGATAATAACAAGCTATACTATGCTCTATTCACAAATCTGTATAATATAAGTAAAGGAAAAACATGAAAAACTATCAACCGGACTATTACAACAATTTCAAATGTATTGCTGACAAATGCAGTATCACATGCTGTCAGGAGTGGAAAATTGCAGTAGATGACGCTACAAACCGAAAATGGAAGAAGCTTTCTCCTCCGGATACTTTATCTACAACCCCTTTTTCTGCTGATAAAGTGTCTGGAAAAAGTGACAATCTAAGCTCTTACACATGCCATAAGGATGGCAGTCTGGTTATTAAACTGGACGAAAAACATCGGTGTCCGTTTCTTTCAAATGATAAGCTATGTCATCTTGTAATGACATACTCAGATGAAGTGCTTTCAGAGACATGTGCATTGTTTCCCAGAGAAATTCACCGGTTTTCAACACATGAAGAACGAACACTCATGCCGTGCTGTCCGGCAGTTATCGATCTGTGGTGCGAAAAACCTGTCACATTTCCTGTAATATCCGAGACACGGAATAATTTATCTCCGGCATTTTTAATCCGTGATAATCTGATTAAACTGATATCTGACCAAGGGCTTTCAGTGGAGCAGGCTTTGCTTGACGGGCTTTACATTTTATTGGAATTATATAAAAACCAGCCAATCACCAAAGCACATATACAGGAATATTTTTCCGGACATACGCTTAATGAACTGAATACCGCCATGGAAGATATCCATATCCCGGACGAAGATACATTTATCGAATGCAATGAGCTGCTTCAGGATTTATCAGTAAATTATCGTAAAGAGGGTTTATACACAGCCTTTCTTCAGCCTGTACTGACCGAGGCTTGTAAATACTCCAATATTTATTCACAGTCAGACAATAATTCCATGAGCCGCACCTTGCAAACATCGCAGAAACAATTTGGCTCAATACTCACAGATTATGACATTGTTTTTCGCAATTATCTGGCAAACGAGCTGTTTTCCGACCTGATATCGCCTGAAGCAGCATCCACTAAAAAAATTATTGAACACATGATTATCAAAATGCAGTGGATTATGATTGAATACACTGCTATACGTCAAAGTCTTTTCCTGTGGTACAGTCACAATACCAATAGTCCGTTGACATATGAAACCATCAGAGAGCATATTGTCATCATCTCACGCATGACAGGATATGATGATGATGACATACGCGAATATCTTGAAAACAGCTTTGCAAAGCTCATATGGGATTGGGGCTACGCCGCACTCATTATGGGAATTAGAAAATAATTACAAAGGAGATTTTTACTATGAGAGAAACAATTTTAGGCAATCACATACGAAAGGTTCCTTCAGTTGCAGTTGGATGCATGCGCCTTTCTGAAAAATCAAAGGATGAGATGAATCATTTTATTCATGCTGCGCTGGAACAGGGCGCATATTTCTTTGATCACGCGGATATCTACGGTGGCGGTATGAGCGAGAGCGTATTCGGCGAAGCGTTTGCAGACGATCCATCCCTAAAGCGTGAAGATATTTACCTGCAGTCAAAATGTGGCATCCGCCAAGGCTTCTATGATCTCTCAAAGGAGCATATTCTGAAATCTGTCGATGGTATTTTAAAAAGGCTTCATACAGATTATCTTGATCTTCTGCTGCTTCATCGTCCGGATGCACTCGTAGAACCGGAAGAGGTTGCCGCTGCATTTGATGTTCTTTTTGAAAGCGGAAAGGTTCGCCATTTTGGTGTTTCAAATCATAAGCCGATGCAGATTGAACTGCTACAGAAATATGTCCGCCAACCACTCGTTGTCAATCAGGTTCAGTTCAGCATTCCTGTTTCCAATCTCGTTGCAAATGGTATGGAAGTCAATATGGAAACACCCTGTTCAATTGATCACGACGGAAGTCTGCTCGACTACTGCCGCCTCCACAACATTACTATCCAGGCATGGTCTCCGTTTCAGATGCCGGCATGGAAAGGCTGTTTTCTCGGAAGCGACGAATACCCGGAACTGAATAAAAAACTTCATGTGATAGCCGAAAAATACAATGTCAGCGATACTACTATTGCGGCTGCATGGATTTTACGCCATCCGGCAAATATGCAGATTGTTACCGGAACTTCAAGTGAAAGCCGCCTGAAGGAAATTATCGCGGCATGTGATATTACTCTGACTCGCGAGGAATGGTATGAGCTGTACCTGGCGGCAGGTCACCTGCTTCCGTAGAAATTATCAGCACTATTTTTCAAAATGCTGATAATCCTTGGAATGCGTCCAATCGCCTCCCCACTCAAAACCATGCTCCGTAAACAGCTTATAGCATAAATCATCATGGTCAATCTTGTGCGAAAAATCCTTGCTCCGGTCAACATAATCTGCGGCATTTGCAGGCTCAATCGAAAACTCCCCATCGACTGTTTTGACATAAGGATTGTATAGAGTGTTGATATCCACCGCCATTCCCATTCCATGCTTCGATATCTTTGTAGTGTGGGAGATGAATCTGAAATTGAAGGCCGATGAATTATTGTCGCTCATAGATGCCTCATCATCTGCATCGTATTCATCAACAAGTTTGACCTTTTCTATTTGATATCCGGACTCATAGAGCTCCTTAAATATTTCAAGTACATCATCTGCGATATCTTTATTTACAACCAGCTCACCTTCATGTACCTGATTGTCAAAGCCTACGTGTAGTACATGTATATATCGCAGATTTTCTCTGGGGAGTGTGCAATCTGCCTTGTAGGATTTGCCCTGCATTTTTTCAAAAATGTCATCCGGAATTTCGGATATATAAAATTGCTCTTTATTATTCTCATAGGACGTATCCAGAATATCTGCTTCAGATGTACTCGTGTCAGGTGTATTCGTATCAGCTACACTCGTGTCAGGTATACTTGTGTCAGATATACTTGTGTCAGGTATACTTGTGTCAAGTATATCTTCACATGTATTTTCTGATACATTCGTAGACGATTTATCATTAGACTCTTTCCTATGATTTTTAATAAATTCTCTGCCCGCAAGTGTGACTATAAGCAGCGATGCCACGGCTGTGATAATTATGTTTGTGTGTCTTTTCATATTAGTTTTATGCCTTTCATATTGTTCGAAGCATTTCTAATCTCTATTGTAATGATGATAGCTTTTATTTACAATAGGCATTGTTAGTAAACGTTATTAAATTAAAAGTCAACCTATCTTCAATTTATCTTTAATAATTTCCATTGTCACCTTACTGCAAAGTTTGCCTCCAAACTCACCGGCTTTCTTTAAAATCTCCAATTCTTCCTTCACGCAATCCTCATACACAGCCTTTGGTAGATTTTGTGCAACATGCTTCATATGTTTCAATTCAAATTTCTCCGGTAAAATTCCATCATCAACAAGCTTATGATAGCACTTCATAACCCTTGCATCTGTTACAATCATGCGTATATACTCTTCTGCGTTTCCTTGAACTCCGAATTTACATATTTTAATATATGCGGACCTCTCTCCTGCTCCAGTGCAGTCTGATTCTTTATGACGATTTCCTCTTGCTGCGTGCCATATGCCGGGGCATTGGCAAAGCTGAGACAATGGTATATGGCCGCTATGAAAATGGACAACGTGCCCCCTCTTATCCTACAGTCGGTTTCATTGCACAGACATTTAATTGCAACATAGATTATCTTTACGGAACATCTGATAAGACAGATCCTGATTACATTATTGTTTCTTCATCCAATGACCCTAAGCTTTATTCACTCATCAAAATGATCAAGCAGGACAGCAGTGTAGAAGGCAGAATACTTACATATGCACGCAAGCTATTAGAAAAATAAACTACCATGATAAATCGAGTAGGAGGGAAACTCAATTCACTCATTAACCCTGCAAAGCATCAGTATATGAAATATTTTTAGGCGCACATGTGGCATTCAAAATTAATGTACCTGAGTTTGTCCCACTTTCTTCATTAATACCATCACCACCTGTTGGATGTGGATCTTCTGGAGCATTGTAAGAGATAATCATCTCATTGTTTTCTTCTAACTCCTCTGCTGTCAGACATTTACGAAACTCCACGAGAAGTGAAGGAACAAATGGTATTGCATCCTGGTATCTTATTTTGTCCAAAACAAACACCAAATAAAGCCAAACTAGAACCATTCGATAAAACAAATGCCGGAACCCCGCATAAATACAGGTTTTCGGCATTTTAGTCCGTTATTCAAACTCTTCCCCCTATATTTTATCGTCATCCAACAAAGGCTGATATTTCCTACATTTCAAGCATATCTGCTTCGCCAAATATCACGCTTTTCACATCGTTTTGAAACTTTTTAGTAGCAAATTAGTAGCACAATTTCAGATGAAAATCTATCTGAAGACTTGATATAATCTACATTTTTACTACTAATTGTGAATAATCAACTGTGGCTTGCGAGTGATTTAAAACCATCACTCTACTGCCATTCAAAACGAAAGGAGCATTACCATGAGTAACCAACATAACCCCCCAACTATCAGTTTTAGAAGTTCTGATGCTGAACGCAAACAAATTGAAGCACGTATTCTTGCTAGTGGAATGATGAAGAAAGATTACTTCGTCCGTTCCTGCATATATAACCGCATCTCCGTTGTCGGTAAGAAAGAAACTATCTATCCGCTTGTACAGACTGTCAATGCTTTGTATCTTCAATTACTTGAAATGCAGAAAGCATTTGTTGGCTATTATCAAAATCAGAATCCAGATAATCTACCTACCAGCAATGAAATCACAGAGCTACAAACCAACTATAATAATATGCTTTCTGCCATCATTGAGCTGCTTGAAGGTGCTAAGTATCTGTGGGCAGGAGAACACCATGAAACAAAATAATTCTTGTTACCTGTTTGGTATGTATGAACCTGATACAGATTCCATTGTTGTATATGCAAATGACAGTGACCCATTCATAATCAATTGCCAGAAGTGCAATTCATCTGTCATTCTTAATAATCCTGATGATATTGTATATCTTTACAGGCTTGCTCAAGATGCTCCTCTGCTGTATGCCAAACTGGCATTGAAAGAAAACGGATTACAGGATTATGTGGATGCGATGAATATAATTAATTAACTTGTTTTCATCTAAACTGTGCACAATTTTATCTATATTTTTGTGCACAGTTTTCTCTAAAATGTCTGCAATAAGTACTCTTTCATCTTCTCCTTTTGAACATAATTTATTTCACACCTACACATATAACATTCTTTCTCTATCATATTTATGTATTCGTCTATATCCATATTACTTGCAATAAATGCGTTTTTTACAATTTCCTTTATTTGTTTCTGCTTTTGAGTCTTATCAGACAATTCATGCAACTTTACTAATAAATACGCCCCAATGACATCATCATAAAAATAACGATTTTCATGTACATAGTTTACAACAATTACAACATTTATATTTGTAAGCAAAAGACTTCTGAGTGTAATATTAAGTTTTCTAGGAAAAGAATTTTGCATAGCAAATGAATTATATCTCATATATTGTACCCAAGTATGTATACTTTCACATTCCATCAATTCATCATGCTTTGCTAATTCATTAATAATTGCTATTTGAATATCCATATCTAAATTATCTTGATATATTGAATATATTAAATCATCTTGATTAATAACGCTTGTTTTTATAACCCAAACATAAAATACATCCAATATTTTATCATTATAAACCATATTAAATAGTTCACCATCAGCACTCGCGTTAATATACTCCATGAACTTAAAATACATTTTATCCTCAAAACGATGTCCAATATTTGAATTTCTTATCTTTTCTATCACTTCTTCAGCGTCATCTTGCATATCACTATGTTGCTTCCACAGAATTCTCAATACATTTATATTAATATATTCCCACTCAAATCTAAATCTATAGATTGAATAATACAGCACTATATACGAAAATATATATGTACAATTTTTTCCACTTAACTGACCTATGATTTCTCCTGCATCAAATCTATTATAATAAATAATTTTATCTCTCATTATTTGCGCACAAATATCATTAAAATATTTATCTTTTATTATTTGACCAAATATTTTTACAAAATCCTTTTGTTTCCTTTTTTCTGAAAATATACAATCAAATTCCACTCTAATCAAATCATTAATACATTGTTTGTAATACTGCTCATAAAAATCCTGCCCCTGATTTAAACCTCTTTGTAAAAGGCGTATTAACTCTTGCTTCTTTTTATCAGACAATTTTTGATATATTTTCAATATCACATCTTTCCATTCAATTACATCAAATATTTTTTCCTCCGCTTTCACATATAAGTCATCATACCTATTAAGTCTTACTTTACTATATCCTGCCTGTTTAGCCCTAATAAGATTTAGCCTAATTAAATCAATATAAAAATTCAAAATCGACTTTATATTTTGCTCATCCAACTGAAAATATATTTCATCTATAATTTCTTGCAACAAATGTACTTCACAATTCGAATTATATATCCATGATACTTGATTCTTTAATATTCTTTCTTTTCAATATTGGAAATTTCATATTGTTTTCGTCCAATATAATCTGTAAAAATTAAATGAATCAATTGGTTATATCTACCTTGCAATTCGGTATTTTCATCTTCTTGAATTGCATCATGTAAATTTACAAAATCTCGTCTCAACAAATCTATTGCATTTTTGCTTATTCGTTCTTTCATTGTCTTTTTCAGAAATTCTTTATTAATTTCACTGATTATATAACCATTTCTTTTTATATCAGAACTCATTTTTATCATTAATATACTTTTTGTGCATTGTATGAATAGCATAACAAACAATATAAAATATACAATAGCAAATAAAAACCATACAAAATTTATTATACTGATTGTTGAGGTGCCAAGTGTCTCTCCGTATATTGTCATAAATGGTTTATAAAGAATTTCCAAAATCAATAACACGCCAAACATCTTCTTAGATATGATTTTATTAAAAATCTTTATCTTTTTCTTTACAAAATACTCAGTAATGTTAATTCCTAAATAGCGAGTTGCAGCTTTTTCACCACCTTGATATGATGCTACAAATTGATAAAACGTCAATAATATTCCATATATTGTAATTTGCCCAATTATCACTGTAAAAAATGTTGCTTTATCAATACTCAAATTATTATTGAACATATAATCTATAATTATTTGCAACAAATATGATGTTCGTTCCATTTATACCTCCAAATTCAATTCCACTACTTTTTTAACACCTCCGCAAAATTTGCCTTCAGAGGCTAATCTTTTCGTCAGTGCCATTAACCCAAAACTTATCAAAGACTTTGATAATGATTCTCTTCGTAAAGTGAAATCTGATAAAGCGGATGCTGTTAAGATTGCCCGATATGCTCTTGACAAATGGCAAAATCTTAAACAGTATAATGTTATGGATGAATTACGCAATCAGCTCAAAACCATGAACCGTCAGTTCGGCTTTTACATGAAGCACAAGACGGCTATGAAAAATAATCTTATCGGCATCCTTGACCAAACCTATCCTGGTGTTAATACTTACTTTGACAGTCCTGCACGCAGTGACGGCAGCCAGAAATGGGTTGATTTTGCATCTACATACTGGCATGTGGACTGTGTCCGTAAAATGTCTCTGAATGCCTTTATCGACCATTATCAAAACTGGTGCAAACGTAAGAAGTACAACTTCAGCCAATCCAAAGCTGAGGAAATCTATGGAAAAGCAAAGGAACTTGTTCCTGTACTTCCTAAGGATGACATTACAAAGCTTATTATCAAGCAAGCCGTAAACCAGCTTAACATTGCCTCTGCAACGGTTGAATCACTACGCACACTTATGAACGAAACTGCTTCCCAGCTTCCCGAATACCCTGTCGTTATGGCTATGAAAGGCGTAGGAACTTCACTTGGTCCTCAGTTGATGGCTGAGATTGGCGATGTTTCCCGTTTTACTCATAAAGGGGCTATTACTGCTTTTGCCGGTGTGGATCCTGGTGTTAATGAATCGGGAAGTTATGAACAAAAAAATGTTCCAACTTCAAAACGAGGCTCATCTAATCTTCGAAAGACTTTATTTCAGGTAATGGATACCTTAATAAAAACACACCCACAGGATGATCCTGTGTATCAGTTCATAGACAAGAAGCGGGCACAAGGCAAGCCTTACTATGTCTATATGACTGCAGGTGCCAACAAGTTTCTAAGAATCTATTACGGACGAGTGAAAGAATATCTTTCATCTCTTCCAGAATCCTAATCATCATTATGATTTTCAGACCAGCACTGATGTGGTGGTCTTGTTTTGATACCTAATTTTCAACCTGTATAAAATTTTCAATGTTCTTCAATTTAGCCTTGACTTTTTATTTGCAGGCTTCTGTTTGGACATTTTGTCCAAACGCTGTCCATGTTCTTTTGATCTGATTCCGTCTGGACATAATGTCTAAACGCTAACCATGTCCTTTTCTATTTGAGCCTGTCTGGACATAATGTCCAAACATACCATTTTTACTGCTTTTTTGATGTTCATTTTTGGCACATAAAATGTGCTTTTTATCACTTTATTCGAGCCTTGCAAGATACGCATGATGTGGACACATCCATGCACATATCTTGTAAGGGGACTCCGTTCCCTTATACCCTTATGCCCTTATATACAGTAATAGCGTTATTTTTTATGCTTTCGTCTGGAACTGACTTTTGACAACTTTTTCTTGGCTTTTTTTGCCTTATGTGATTTCTTTTTCGCTTTCTTCTTTTTATGAACCGCCTTCTTTTTTGCCAGTTTTTCCCTTTCTGCCTTTTGCTGCTGTTCCAGCTTAGCCTGTTCTTCCTGCACTTCCTTTTCCTTCATCTGATTGACTGCTGCTTCATCGTATGATGTTTCTGAAAGTGACATCTGACAGCTTTTCAGATTGTAGCTGCACTGATAGACGCTGCCATCTGACAAAAGAACAAAACTGGTTACATCAAATGCCTTAGTCTGCTGATAGGTCAGTTTTTTGACAGATCTGCATTTCCTGTCCTTACAAATCTGAATCAACTGATTCTTCAAATCTTCATAAGCTGTGTCCGACATAAACCCTAAAAATGTATTAAGATTTGTGGTATCCACAGAAATCGTTTCTTTTGTTTCTTCCGGCAGCTCACGATCCGGAGCAGTCTCTGTCGCAGTCACAGATGCCCCCGATGCTGTTTCTGTAACGACCGCTGCGCTGGTTGCCGTGTTGTTTTTATGAACCGTTTCCAATCCCGTACCGTGTCCTCCCATCATACTTTTTATGATAGCTGCCACAATAATCGCAACAAAAAGGAAAAATACCAACACTGCCATAACAGTCTTTCTTCCCTGTCCCCTGTCTCTTTGCTTCCAATAAAATCTTCTTATGTTTCTTAACATGATTTCCTCGCTTTCTGTCCCGTTTGGACATAATGTCCAAACGCTACTTTTTTGTCCTATCTCTTTAACTGTCTGGACATTATGTCTAAACGCTGCTTTTTGTCCTATCTCTTTAACTGTCTGGACATTATGTCTAAACATTACTTTTTGTCCTATTTCTTTAACCGTCTGAAATAAGTAAAATTCGTATAAACACCAAACATCGGTCCCTCTGTATTTCCGGTCAATGAAGAACCGCTGGAACTGGTGCAGTGGAGCCAAACTACTCTGCCATCCTTCATTTTTCCACAATAGATCCCAACATGATTTGCTCCACCGGTTCCACCTGTCTTACTTTTCAGTCCAATGTCTCCCGGCTGTAACTGGTCAGTAGATATGTCCTGAAACTTTTTTGAACCGATAAAAGTTGCTGTCGTAGAACCATATGGCACACTGGTCACTCCTGCTTTATGAAATGCCCATGCGGAAAAAGCAGAGCAGTCCAAAAACTCCGGTTTATCCCGTCCATCCGACTGCCGTTTCTCCATGCTGTATTTCACCGTCCCGATCAAAGAAGCACCTTTTTCGATCACATTCCACGCCTCCGCCGGTGCTGTATTATTTTTCTTCAATTCTTCTAAAATCTTTTTAGCGGATTCATTGGATACACTTGTTTCTTCATTCATCACATAGTAACGAAGTACATGAGGTACATACTCGGTATCACCATAAGAACTGTACCCAAGTTCCGCACACATCTTCGCTGAAAAAATTCCGGCATTTTCTTTGGTGTAACAACCATAATTTTTTAATGCCCAGTCTATGTAACCATTTCCAAAGTTGTACCCCTGCAGGGCAAGAGAAATTCCTTTTATGTCATTCGGACTTTGGCACTTCGCTTTTGTCAGGCAGTCCGATAATTCATGCGTTCCGCAGTCAATGCTTTCTTCTGCACTGTCAATCGGTGGATTCACATTGTAATAGGATTGTGCCGTCTGCATGACATCCGGTTCCGTTCCGCCGCTTTCCTGTTCGATCACGGCAAGACACAGATCCACATAATCATCAATTCCATATTTTTCACAGTATTCCGAGACAAGTTCACGGAAACTATCTGTCTTTTCAGATACCTGTGCCTGATAGGTTCCATCCTGTGATTCATTAGCAGCACCGCCGGAACCAACCACTGCTCCAATTGCTCCCACAATAGCTGCCACAAGAATAATCAAAAGAAGTGCTATCCATACAGCGGGATTTGCCGCTACTGCCTGAACAACACTTTGTATTGTCTTTACCAAAGATTTTCCTGCCTGTGCTCCTGCTTTTGCTCCCGAACGAACAGCCTGTGCCGATTTCTCCGTTGACTTTCTTGCAGCCTTTCTCTTTTCTCTGCTTTGCAGCTTTTTATGCACAAGCGTTTTCATGCCGCCCACTGCCGTATGTGCGCCTTTTCTGGCAGTTTCTTTAGAAAGCCTGATAGGTGCATCTTCTGTATGCTCCATATTTCTTTCTTCATAAGAAGAATCTGCCACACTGCTTCCAAGCAATATCAGATGCATGGACTGCACCATAAGCTCCTTTGTTTCATGAATAGAAAAAAGGACACACTCACTTTTGGATGAACTGCCCTTCTTCTGCTTTTTGCCTTTATTTAGTTTTTCAATGCCTTTTTTCTTAAAACGGCTCTTTTTCCGCCATTTCATTTTTTCAGCCTTAGCCATTTCTCTGGCTTTCTTTAACATTCGCTGTTTGGAACGATAATCCAGACTTTTGAACACACGCTTCGCCGGCTCACTTAATGATTCAATGACCTCTTTGTCAAGATGATCCATTTGCTGCCACCTCCAATTATATTCAGTGGGCTGTATGTATTCTTTTGATTTTTCTGTTGAATGTTTTGGGGAAATATGATATATTGATATTAGAAAAGGAAAGTACCCACTCCAAAGTGGATGCTCCCAGGGAAATTTAGATGTCCTTACGGACACCGCCTATCCTGTTGGCAGACAGGATAGGCATTTTTATTTTTGCTTGTTTCTCTTATTGAGAAAGGCAAGCAACGCTATAACAAGACTACCAAAGGCACATAACAATGTTAATATGCCGATGAAAATCAAAAGGATTTCAAAAGCTGTCATCTGCGCCACCTCCCTTCCTATGTATTCCGGCAAGCCGGTCATTCGGTGTTGGGAGGCTACCACCCCGTCATGGGTACTTTCCTATGGCTTACGCCATGCAACTAATATATCATTTTTTCCGCCATAATTCAACGATTTTCGTCAATTCATTTGCCCTTATTTTCCCCTATTTGCCTGATATTTTTTTATTGACCATCTCATGAAAATTGGTATTAAATAACTGATACAGACTGCTGTCTTTTTCCATTGTATTATCAAACGGAACAATCTTATCGCCAAACCGGATAAGTCCCATTCCCGGCTCTGCTCCATTCACACAGGCAAGCTGCTCGGAAGAAATATCAAACAAATCTTCCACTGCTTCCTTATCCATTGTTCCCTGATCCAGCAAAAGCATAAATTCTGAGTTAGAAACCATTGTTTTGGTAGAACGGTTTCTCTGTGCATCAATCAAATTCTGGCTCATCCCGGTACAGATACCACCACGCTTGCGGACCTCACGCCACATCTTCTCCAGTGCATGTAAACTGTATTCTTCTCCCCAAAGTTCGTGCATCTCATCCACATAAACCCAGGTAGCAACTCCATCCGACTGGTTATACTTGATCTTAGCCGTGATACTTTCAATCATCACAAGCATTGCCATTGCTCGCATTCGTTTTCCCAGTTCTGAAAATCCGTACACAGTAAATCGGTTCTCATCAGATATGGACTGCTCTCTGGCAAAAATGTCAAGAGTACCATCTGCAAATACTTCCAACTGGTCTACGATCTCCTGTGCTGCCTCATTTCCATCGTAATGCTCAAGAATATAATCTCTCATCACCGGAATTGTCGGGGATTCCGGACGGTTTCTTGTCCGTCTTTTATCTTTTCGCTTCTTAAAATATTCCTCATACATATGACTGACTGCCTTGTCAATAACAGCAATATGTCTGCTGGTAAGCGGCACTGGCTTCAATGCCTGTTCACAGATTGCATAGGCAAACTCTGCCTTTTCTGCCACAAAACGGTCAATGTCCGGCACAACATCTGGCACATGGAACGGATTGACATAAAAGACATTTTCTGCAGACTGTGTCAGATTGATATACTGACCGCCCCATGCTGCTGCAATGTCTTTATATTCTCCCATTGGATCTACCACGATAATGTCATCCTTTGAGAAGCATAACACCTGCCCCATCTCTGATTTCTCATTATAGGACTTTCCGGAACCCGGAACACCAAACACCATCCCGTTTCCATTCTTTAATAATTTACGGTTTCCTATGATCAGATTTTTGGATACCTTATTAAAGCCATAGCAGTATCCCAAATCATCATGAATCTCCTGCACATTAAACGGAATGAAAATGGAAAGTTCCTCAGAGGTAATTGTCCGCATCGTATCAACAAATCTTGCTCCCGTGGGCAATGATGTATTTAAGGCATCAAGCTGTCTGTACGAATGTGGAACAATATCCATGTTGTGTGTTTTTCCAATGATACGCACCTTTTCTGTCCGTTCCTCCAGTTCTTCCATCGAACCAGCTTTTACCGCAATGGTGATCCCCACATAAAGCAACCTCTCATCAAACGAAGAAATACGGTCAAGCATCTCCTCCGTATCTCTTTGCTGCTTTCTCCTCTCATAATTGATGTTGGTAGAGTAATCTCCATTTTCGTTTTTTAACTCCTGCTCACGGTTAATGCTTCGCTCATTAGACATGTACTTTTTCATCACCATCTGATATGCCACATCATTGTCAAGCGGCTCCACATCCATCGAATAAATGATAGGGAAGTCCATGTTTGTCAGTTCATTTAAAAATTGATCCGTCAAACCGTTCGGATATTTTCTGATAAACATCACACAGGCGCAGCTTCCACCCTCCATTTCCAGATATTCCGGATGCTCCCGCAAAGAAGTATTGATAATGTCATTTCTCCAGTCCCGTTTCAGATGCAGATATTCATTCCAGTCAAAAGAAAAAGATGCCTCGTCACCCATGCGATAATAACTGTGTAATGCTCGCAAACGTTCCGTGGCATCTAATGGTATCAGGCAGCTCCCCAATCGGTGAAACAACTGCTGTATGGAAAACTCTATGGTGTTAAAGTAATTCTTAGCACTCTCATAATCCGGCTTTCTGCAGCTGACAATGAAATACTTGGATTGCAAAAGTCCTCCCCGCCCTTCCTGCAATCGCTTTTCAATCAGCTTGTGGTATTCTTTCGCCAAAGGCTCCATTTCTTTGCTGACTGCCTTCTGCAAAATTTCTTCCCTCAGCCTTCCATTGTCTGCATAATGATTGGATACAATCACCTTGTAACTGACATTCATTGACCGAAGCAGCGTTTCAAACCGCTTGCCTGTTTCTTCTTTTTCTTCCTCATCCTGCGTGGAAAAGTTAATATCCTCAAACAGATACATCCTGTCAAACTGGTGAATCTTCTTTTTCACTCCGTCTTTATTTGTCGGACTCTCCAACTCAAAGATACCATTTTCCGAAATTCGATAGATTGGTATCGTATCCTGGATACACAACGGAACTTTGTAAATGCGTTCCGTTTGTGGAGTCAGTGAGTCCTTTCTGAATATTTTTAGCATTTGTTTTAACCTCCTGTTCTTGTTTTAAGTATGAAAAAAAGAACTACCGAAGTAATTCTTTCCTTTTACTGTATTAAATTATTTATCGCAAAAAATCATCACAACACCTGACCTTGAGTACATTATAATGCGCTTTCTCCATTTTTCAATTTTAAAAAAATCGTCCCCTCTTTCGTCATCAATACCAAATCACCATCTATTCTCTTTGTTTCAAACGCTTCCTTGCAATGTTGATAACCATATTTATTTTTTATCTCAGCAGTTATCCCTTTGTACACAAAGTACCATACACTTAACGAATCAGGATTGCCTTCCGTCGTCATGAGGGCGATAGTTTCTGTATTAAAAAAAGCATACATTTTTCCAAACGACTGCTCATTTTTTTTATATACACTACCACTTGCTAATGAACAAATACATAATGTTATCTCATCCATCAATCTCTTGTTATACAAAATGCCCAGCTCACCAAACAACATTTTCCATTCGTTTTTCCAACTATCTTCTGTAGTACCATTATACCCTTTTACAGTCTTGTTATTATCATATGTTTCGTACTGATTATCAATAGCTTGTTTTATTGCATCAAACACCTGCCCTCTATTTCTTTCTCTATGAGCAATAAGGTCTGCAAATTCTAAAATATTGCTGTATTTATTATTGCGAATCAATCTTCGAGCGACTATTAAAAAACCTAATACATCATATTCATCAAAACTATAATCTGTAAAAACAGACGAATAATGGCTTATCATTATTTTTTCCTTGGCATCAAGATCCATGAGATTACCCCCTAGTAACAATACTATATTTTTATCAATTACCAAACATTGACTTTCCTTTCATCTTTATTATACTCCATTTCTTGCTATATAGAAAGAATATTATCTCATTTAATTTGTTTTACATACTCCTGTCCCCCTCTCTTCACCTCTTCTATCTCCTCCCTAGCCGTAATCATGGCAAGAGCAACATCCTGGTTTCCAAACTTCTCCTGATAGCAAATACACATTGCTAATCCTTTGGTTTTCTGCATATCCTTCACCTGCGAAGCATACTCCTTAATCAAACTTCGTTCTTCCTCATTATATATCTCCTGCTCTGGGTCAAATTCACGAAGGATTAGTTCTGCTGACACATTCTCCGGCACTTTGCCGATCACCTCTACATCATAGAGATTTTCAACCAACTCACAAATCTTTTGAATGGCGGCTTCTTCCGTATGGATTGCCGGATAATACCGTATCATATCCAAATCCATTGTCTTGCCGGACACCAGATCCACTTGAGTGTCGTCCCTTTCTGATTGTCCCGGTGTATGTACCAAAATACCAATGCTTGGAACGCCATTAAGAGTTCCTTCTCTATACTCATTCCAAAGTGCGATTGCCTCATTGACGTTTTCTATATCATCCCGGTATCTTCCCATCGAATGAAACTCACCGCACTCAGCAACCGTATAAGTGATTTTCGGTGGAACATACTGACTACGTTCTACGGCTTCTTCAAATTCATCTAAATTGACCGGAACCAGTGGTGAATCCTTTCTAACACTTCCCTTCACGATGTTACCGTCCGAATATTCTCGCAGATCTGCTACGATTTCATCCAGTGCCTCATAAATAGACATGTCCAGATCATCATATACACCACCGTCAATCTCTTTCATATCCAATCCATAAATGGTATAGTCATACCCTTCCGTTGCATTCTGGATATAGATATACCGGTTTCCAATAGAAAACACCATCTCACTTTCCATGTAAATTGTGGCTTGCTGCAAAAACTCTGCGATATTTCCGGACTTGTCCGCTTGAATCGGATTGATATCCACCTTATGATTTCCTAGGAGAAATTCATCCTCATGGAACAGATTAAATAAATCATCTTCCCGAATGTCTCCCTTGTATTCAACTACGATGTCGATGTCCGAAGTCATTTTTTCTGTTCCCCGGCATCGGCTTCCATAAACCATAACCTCACCAATCTGTATCAATAAATCCTGTCGTCTTATCGTATCCATCAGATAATCCCGAACCGCATCTTCCACTTCTGTTGCATTCATCCCTTCTACCGGACGAAAATACGTTTCTGTTTTCTCACGGAAACCGGCAATCATTTTCTTCTGTTGTTCCGTCCGTTCAAACCTTTCCACAAAGAAGTCTTTCAATTCAGAAAAGCCAAAGGAATCCACATAGAATGCTTTTTTCTCACTCTCGGATTCCAAAACGATCACATCGCTTACCGATAGCGAGTGCCCGGTAAAATCCTTCGGACGGTGGATATTAAACCGTTCATATATGGTGTCCAGGGTTTCTCCCGGCTTCAATTCTTCCTTATACATCGACTCATAATCTTCTGCCTTTACCTGCAAACCACCCGCCTGCACATGACTCATTTTGAAAAAGCGATAGGCTTCGCCATTGCTCCCCTCCCTGATCTGCAGAATCTCATAAGTAGTCGGAGGCATCCCATGATAAGATGCCTCCTCTCTCACACTGTCTGCCACCTGAGAAAGGGAACGTGCATAATGCTTTGAATCAAATAATTCTGGTACATTTTCCCGCATACTAAACAATTCTCCTGTTCTTCCTGCCACTATGATATGGTCATAAAAATCAATGTCCAGCAATATGCCGGCGTACATCATTTTCTCCGTTATATTGCGGTCTGACATGCTCATCTTAAGATCCGACGAAGGATGGTTATGCAGCATGATCATTGCTGCCGCATTTGATAAAATAGCAGATTTATATAACTCTCTTCCTGTCACAAAAGAAGTATTCACACTTCCGATACTGACTACACTGAAATTGATAGGATGTCCTTTTCCATCCAGATTGACAACACAAACTTCCTCCCGGTCAAGTTCTGCTAATACCGGTGCCAAAACAGAAACGGCTTTCTCCGGCGTATCAATAACTTCCCTGCTGAACACACTCTCTTTGTCGGTCAGTTTTAACCGAACGTCCACCTGCTTTAATTCATGACTCATCCGAAACCACCTCCATTGTTATCACCAGCATGGTATCTTCATCCTTTTCTTCAATCAGTTGTTTGAGTTCTTCTAACGAATCAATTTCTATCCTTTTTCTCTCACTCATATGACACCCTCCTGACTAATGACTTCTGCCACCATGCTTGATTGGTTCGTGACTTTGTTCCGGCTGCTTTGTGGCATCGATACTCTTTTCTTCAAATGCAGGCTGCCGGTTCTGTTCCATTGTCTGCTCCTGTTTCATCTCTTTTGCCCGAGCGCAAAGACTAAGTTTATGTTCCTTCGCATCGTATTGATAAACATGATCCGATAAAATTTCATCTTGCATTACGCATCCTTCATTCACCGTATTTACCATATCCGTAAGTTCTTCCGGATCCATGCCGGCACTTTGAGGTACTATCAGCACTTCATGTACGGATGACGGAAGAACATAATAATCTCCACCTACCCTGTCTGCCACCATCTGCTGTATGCTCTCACTCATGATGCCGACTGCTCCATTCATTTTATATTGATTTGTCAAACAATATACGTTCGGTCCTCCTGTCGGAATCATATCTTTTACATACTCTTTTGCTTCTTCCTGAGAAACCCCTTCATTTCTTCCAAAATCTTCTGTCATAACATCAACTATCATTTCACCAAGTGGTAAAAATACCGGTGGCGATAACCGCTCCATATTTTCCATTGCCTGGGTATGTAATTTTTCTTTTGTCACCCCATAAACTTCCATTAATTCATTTGTAATCATCAACGAGCCTATTGAATCTCTATTTCCTGACACTTTCACATGATAAGTGATTGCCAGATCCTCTCTCTGCATATAAGGAACATTCTGCAAACGGGTCGTATTCTTTTCAAGATTCACAAGTCTTGGAAAGATTTCTTCCTTTACTACCTCATAATTCTTTATATCCTCAATCTGAACCTGAAAAGTTCTGTTTTCAATCGGCTCCATATTTTCAATATAAGTATCTGCAATACTGGATACGAGTTCATCCAGATTTCTTCCCTTCTGGTACTGCTCGTACAATGGATTCAGATAAATATTAGGTGAAAGATTACTGTCCGGATTGCGAATACTCAATCCATCTAACACAACATCGTTGTTTTTCACTACCTGCTGAATACTAATCTCCGCCTCTTCAAACCGTTCCGGCAGATAATCCGTTACATTCTCTTTGATATACTCCATAAATTCGCTATAACTCTTCATTTCGTTTTACCTCTTTTCTTTCTGTCTGGACATGATGTCCAAACGCTGCTTTAATGTACTTGTGCCAAGTTGGATGTTCTTGTCTCTGTTGGTTCTCGTGATTTTGCATGGTAAATATGTTTTTCTTCTCCTACCGCACAAAGTCCTCTCAGTATTCTCATATGGTCAAACGGTTTCATCCGATTTGTTCCGGAATCATACTCATACGCAGCATGGGATTTCATTGCCGGCGAAGATAACACCGAATCTCCCAACTGGCTTAAAATGGAACGCAGATAAATCACATTGTCCTGTTCTACTTTTGGTGCGATCAGATATTCCGTATCCGATACCGGTATGGCATAAAAATCGCCATCCATATATTCTGACATCTGCTTTTGCATTTCCTCACTGTCAAAGTTCTCTGCATTCTGCTCCGAAGAAAAACAGACTACTTCGCTTTCTTCTTCCGGCAGGGCGTCTAACAGCACTTCTCTCGCCCGTTCCTCTGTCATTTCATACTCTTCCATAAATTCCGGCAAAAGATGTTCTAACAGCCATTCGCCCAAAGGAGTAACCGTCGGTTCATTTTCAAGTACCGGTGTCTCGCCTTTTTCATCCATATTTAACAAAGCATCCAGTTCCGCTAACCGTTCCATCTTCTCCTTCAGTTCTTCCTCTGCAGGAAACGGCTTTTGCACCTCCATCTTTGCCGTTTCCAACTGGTGTGCGACATTGTTAAGTTTTGTCTCTGCTTCTGAAAGTTCCCCAGCCATGCCAGCTAAAACATTGTGAAGTCTTGTGATATTTCCAAACGCATCCGAACCAAGTTCAAAGTTGTGGCTTAGTTCTCCTTTCAGACTCATTACAAACTTACGGTTAAAGGAATCAAAAGTGACTTTCATTCTCATACCGGCATACTCACCGATCTCTACCGTCTGCTGCAGAGAATCCATCTCCTGGCACATGGCAAGAATGGCTATTCCTGCTTCCTTTTTGTCCGTAAAAATACGGTTTCCCACTTTCATGGAAAAGTTGTCCTTATCCGCTGGAAGATTCTTTCGCACGGTTTCCATATCTGTCTGAAATCCCCGAATCCTCTCCTGCAAAACTTCGATCTGCTTCGGATAATTCTTTGCAATGTTATCCTCCAGCCGGTAGATCTGACTGGTATGGTTTGCTTTCATCAGTTTCAGCCTTGATACCTGAATATCTAAATCCATCTTTTCTTTGATATAAGGATTTCCGGTAGCAAGCGCTTTGACCTCGGCATAAGTAAGTGCTGCTTCATCCACATCCTCACAGCTTCGTACCGGCGATTTACTTGTCATGATCTGGCTGATGAATTTCTGCTTGTTTTCTATTACCTGCCACGAATAACTGTCAAAGGTGCCTTCTGTCACATAACGAAAAATAGACACGGTATCATTTCTGTTGCCCTGTCTGAGAATACGTCCCTCCTGCTGTTCAATGTCTGACGGACGCCATGGTACGTCCAAATGATGCAGGGCAACCAGACGATCCTGCACATTGGTTCCGGCTCCCATCTTCTGCGTGGAACCAATCAAAAAACGAACCTGTCCGCTTCTTACCTTGCCAAACAGCTCCGTCTTTCTTAACTCTGTATTCGCTTCATGAATAAAGGCAATCTCTTCTTCCGGTACACCCCGGTTCATGAGCTTTCGCTTAATGTCATGGTAGACATCATCAAACACCTCGGCTTCTACTATCTTTTCTGCATCGGCTGCGGTCGTTTTTCCAACGATCTTCGGTGTCGAAAGGTCACAAAAGATAAGCTGTGCGGATTTGTCTGCCTTTGTCCTGTCCCATATTTCATACGCCTTTTGCACAAGAGCGTTTACTTTGGAATGTTCTTCATCCGGCAGTAACGGATTGATCAATCTCTGATCCAGCGCCAGCTTCCTTCCATCATTTGTTATCTTTAACATGTTATCTTCATGCGGTTCCACGCTCCTGTCACGGACTGCCTCCGCCCGCTCCGCTAACGATGCAACCATCTCCTTTTGATGTTCGCTCGGCTGTAATACCACATTTTCATACTCTGCTTTCGGAATCGGAAGATTAAGCATATCCGGTGTTTGAATATCCGCACACTCCTTAAACAGGGCGATTAACTCCGGCAAATTGTAAAACTTGGCAAATCTCGTCTTTGCACGGTACCCGGTTCCCTCCGGTGCAAGTTCGATCGCTGTCTGCGTCTCTCCAAAGGAAGATGCCCAGGCATCAAAATGTCCCAGTCCCATTTGCTGCAGCGTATCATACTGCAGGTAACGCATGTTGGTGTATAATTCCGTCATACTGTTGGAAATCGGGGTTCCTGTTGCAAAGGTAATGCCCTTTCCGCCGGTCAGTTCATCCAGATACTGACACTTGGCAAACATATCGGAAGATTTCTGTGCTTCCGACTGGGCAATACCGGCTACATTGCGCATTTTTGTATGTAAAAAAAGATTTTTGTAATAATGACTTTCATCCACAAAAAGCCTGTCCACTCCTAACTGTTCAAAGGTCACAACATCATCTTTTCTGGAAGTATCATTAAGTTTGTCCAATCGTGTCTGAAGGGTTTTCCTCATTTTCTCCATCTGCTTAATGGTATAGCGTTCTCCCTGCTCAGCTTTGATTTCTTCAATCGACTGCGTAATCTCAGCAATCTGCCGCTCAATAATGGCAGTCTGCCGTTCGGCAGATAACGGTATCTTTTCAAACTGACTATGCCCGATAATAACCGCATCATAATCGCCGGTAGCAATCCGTGAGCAGAATTTTTTACGATTTGCCGGCTGAAAGTCTTTCTTGGTAGCCGCTAAAATATTGGCTCCCGGATACAATCGTAAAAAGTCACTGGCCCACTGCTCCGTCAGATGGTTTGGTACGACAAACAAACTTTTCTGACATAACCCCAGACGCTTGCTTTCCATTGCAGCCGCAACCATTTCAAATGTTTTTCCGGCACCAACACAGTGTGCAAGCAGTGTATTATTTCCATACAAAACATGAGCCACGGCATTTTTCTGATAACCCTTTAACTCAATATCCGGTGTCATGCCCGGAAACTTCAAATGAGAACCGTCATACTCCCGTGGTCTGGTGGAATTAAACAATACATTGTATTTACTTACAAGTTCATTACGCCTGTCCATGTCACGAAATACCCAGTCCCGGAATGCTTCCCTCATGGCATCCTGCTTCTGTGCGGCAATCGTTGTCTCTTTTTTATTGAGAACCCGCCTCTCTTTGCCATCCTCGATCACTGTGTCATACACACGGCTGTCCTTCAGATTCAGGGAATCTTCCAAAATCTGATACGCATTTCTCCTGCTGGTTCCGTATGTCATGTTTACAAGTGAGTTTCCATAGTCTGCATTTTTTCCTTTCACATTCCACTGCCCAGTCACATCGGAATACTGGATCTTTATCACATCACGATTTAATAAATGCTCCGGTGTCTCAAACACTTCTCTCATAAAGTCCTCGATAAATCTCGGTTCAATCCATGTTGCTCCAATCCGGACTTCAATCTCACTGGCATCCAGTTCTCTTGGCTGTACCCGTTTCAAGGCTTCCACATTGACCGCATACATGGGTTCATTCTTCGCAAAAGTTTCAGCTACTTCCAATTTGTTTCGCACATTTCCGCTTAAATAAGCATCCGCCGTTTCCCATTCCTCACTAAATGGATTTTTGAAGATAATGCCGGTCAACTCATCGATCAGCGTATCTTCGTCTTTTCCACTCAGTTCCGACATATATTCAAAATCAATCGCTGCTTTTTCTGCCAATGAAACCGCCAATGCTTCACTTGCCGTATCCACACTGGTCACAACTTCTGCTTTCTTTATGGTGCGCTTCGTAAACATATCCGCTTTTCCAAGAAAGTTGCCTTCCTCGTCCTGTTTCTCCAGCGAACAGAGCAGACAATAGCTGCTGTCCTGATGAAACGCCCGCTTATTGGTTTTGGAATAAATCCTCCCATAGTCTTTTGCAAAGGAATCATACAGGTCATTTAACTGTTTCTGCCTGGAATGAATCTGCTCATCCGGATAATCTTCTAACTGTAATCGGATCAACTCCTGCGTGCAGTCCCTTATGGCAACCATGCCCTTGATCCTCTCAAGCATTCCCTCGGAGGCTTCCACCGGACGCATCAAAGAGTTTTCCCGATAATACAGCCGATCATTTATCAGCGCATAACTAAAGTTCTTTACTTCCGGCACGGCAGGGATAACCTCTGCTATCAACTCCTCATTCAGTTCTTCCAGTTCAATTTCTTCATAAGAACCCTCGATAAAAGACAGACTCTTTTGTAACTGCTCCTCGAAAGGAAGTGAATCATCCGGCACACAGGTACTCTCCATTCCATACGGTCCGCTTACCATTTCCATCGAGCCCACAACCATCTCCGGATGTTCCACAAAATAGCTGTTCATGGATATGCCATTCTCATCCTGTGAAAGATGCACCCAGTCCGGTTCTATGTCTACAATGCGGTCACGCTTCTGTAAGAAAAGAATATCCGATGTGACTTCTGTTCCGGCATTGGCTTTGAATGCGGTATTGGGAAGTCTGACCGCCCCCAATAATTCAGCTCTCTGTGCAATGTACTTTCGCACCTTTGGATTTTCCTTATCCATCGTTCCCTTACTGGTGACAAAAGCAATCACACCGCCCGGACGCACCTGATCTAACGTTTTTCCAAAGAAGTAATCATGGATCAGGAAATTGAATTTATCGTATTTCTTATCTGCCACCTTGTACTGACCAAACGGAACATTGCCAACGGCAGCATCAAAGAAATCATTCGGAAATGTGGTTTTCTCATATCCATCCACGGTAATGTTGGCTTTCGGATATAGTAGTCTGGCTATTCGTCCTGTCAGACTATCCAGCTCAACACCATACAAATGGCTCTCCCGCATCGTCTCCGGCAGCATACCAAAGAAGTTGCCGATTC
>OHIN01000261.1_pt1 | contig 40438 bp, 29 predicted proteins | sample 1568261 | NCBI WGS metagenome assembly OHIN01 (sample SAMEA3879578, study PRJEB24766) | human gut metagenome | biome: human-associated habitat; feature: feces | place: USA | collected 1985/1987
AATAGTTGTGGTCGTTGTGGCCGCTCCACAGGCCCTTGTGCAGCTCGTAGTTGGTCACCGAGTGCAGCATCTCCGGGTTTGCCCAGCGACTGTAATCCCCGTGGATCACCTCGCCCATGAGCCAGAACTCCGGCTTTACCTCATTGGCAAGGCGGCGCAGCCCCCGCATGAAGTCAAAGTCCAGCACATCGGCGGCATCCAGACGGATGCCGTCAATGTCAAATTCATCCACCCAGAAGCGGATGGTCTCGTAGTGGTAGTTCTGCACCTCCGGGTTGCGCTGGTTCAGCTTGACCAGCAGATTGTAGCCACCCCAGTTGCCGTAGGAAAAGCCGTCGTTGTACTCGTTGTTGCCCCAGAAATTCACATCACAGAACCAGTCCTTATAGCGGGCGTTCTCGCGGTTTGCCTTCAGGTCCTGGAACGCAAAGAAATCCCGGCCCACATGGTTGAACACACCGTCCACAATCACCTTCTGGCCCCGGGCATGGCAGTCTGCCACAAAGTCCCGGAACTCCTCATTGGTGCCGATGCGGCGGTCTACCAGCCGGTAATCGATGGTGTCGTAGCCATGGGAGCCGCTCTCGAACAGCGGGCCGATATAAATGGCCGTGCAGCCAAGGTCCGCTGCGTGCTTCGCCCATGCGTTCAGCTTCTCGAATGCGCCGGGCACCGCCTGCCCGTCGTTCTCATGTGCGCAGCCGCACAGCCCCAGAGGATAGATGTGATAGAATACCGCGTTGTCATACCAAGCCATTGTTCATACCGCTCCCATACAAAAAAATCAGCCGCCGCCCACTGCAGCGGCAGGAATAGTATAGCACAGAATCTGTAAAATATGTTAATATTTGCCGATTTTTGTCAAGAATCGACAAGAATATCGGCTACTGTGCCCCATTTCGCCTTGTTTTTATTGGATATATTGCCCAAATATCTGTATCACATGCAGTGCCGCCGGGTACTGCCCATCATAGAATGTAAGGAGATCTTTGCATGAATTACCCTGCCATTCCCCGTGAATTCTTCAATGGAGACTGCTTTGATGCCTACCGCATCCTTGGTGCCCATCCCTGCTCCGACAACGGCACCGAAGGGTGGCGCTTTGCGGTGTGGGCCCCTGGTGCCACGGCAGTGGAGGTCTGCGGCGGCTTCGACGGCTGGGAGGCAGGCGTGCCCATGGAAAAAGCCGATACCGGCGTGTGGAGCGCATTCGTCCCCGGCCTTGCAGAGGGCGACCTTTATAAATACCGGGTGCATGGTGCCGACGGCAGTGTGGTGATGCGCAGCGACCCCTACGCATTTTCCACCGAGCTGCGGCCGGGTACGGCCAGCCGTCTGACAAAGCTGGACTTTCATTTTGATGACAGTGCATGGATGGAGCGCCGCGACAAATGCCGCAACCGCCCGCTGAACATCTACGAGATGCATGTTGGCAGCTGGCGGCACAAGCCCGGCAGCAAGGAGGCCGATGGCTCAGACGGCTGGTACAACTATGAGGAGCTGGCCAAGGAGCTGATCCCCTGGCTGCTGGACCATCACTTTACCCATGTGGAGCTGCTGCCGCTGGCAGAGCATCCCTTTGACGGCAGCTGGGGCTACCAGACCACCGGCTATTTCTCGGTCACCAGCCGCTACGGCACCCCCGCCCAGTTTGCCGGCTTCGTCAACGCCTGCCACCGCATGGGCATCGGCGTCATCATGGACTTTGTGCCGGTGCACTTTGCCGCCAACGCCGACGCTCTGGCAAAGTTTGACGGCACCTACCTCTACGAGTACGACAGCGATGTGGGCCACAGCGAGTGGGGCACCTGCAACTTCAATTACTACCGCCGGGAGGTGTGCAGCTTTTTGAACAGTGCCGCTGCCCTGTGGATGGACGTGTACCACTGCGACGGCATCCGCATGGACGCCATTTCCCGCGCGCTGTACTGGCAGGGAGACCCGAACCGCGGCGTGAACGAGGGGGCTGTGAACTTTCTGCGCAGCCTGAACCACGGCCTGAACGAGCGCTGGCCCACCGGCATCTACATGGCAGAGGACTCCACCAACTTCCTCAAGGTGACAGCTCCCACCCGCTACGACGGCGTGGGCTTCGACTACAAGTGGGACATGGGCTGGATGCACGACACACTGGACTATTTTGCCGCCCCCTTCGGCGAGCGTCCGAATGCCTATGGCAAGATCGTTTTCAGCATGCATTACTTCTACAACGAGCTGTATCTGCTGGCGCTGAGCCACGATGAGGTGGTGCACGGCAAAAAGACCATCATCGATAAGCTGTGGGGCACCTACGCGGAAAAATGCGCCCAGCTGCGCACCCTGTATTTTTATATGTACATGCACCCGGGCAAGAAGCTGAACTTCATGGGCAACGAGATGGGGCACTTCCGGGAGTGGGACGAAAAGCGGGAGCTGGACTGGGATCTGCTGAAATATCCCTTCCACGATGCCTTCCAGAAATACTTTGCCCACCTGAGCCGGGTCTACTCCACCGAGCCCGCCCTCTACGATGGCGAGTACAACCCCGACTGCTTTGAGTGGGTAGCCTGCGAGAGCCGCAGCGAGGGCGTGTACGCATGGCTGCGCAAGGGACAGGGCCAGAGCCTGCTGTGCATCATGAACACGCAGGATCACGCCCACAAAAAGTTTCCCCTCTACCTCCGGTTCCCCTGCGGTGCCGAGGAGGTGCTGAACACCGAGTCCCCCGAGTGGGGCGGTGCGCTCAAGGGACGCCGCAAGACCAGCCTGCACACCACCGACGGCGGTGTCTATGGCCGGGATTACACCCTCACCATCGACCTGCCCGCCATGGGGAGCTGCCTGCTGCGGCTGGCCCCGGAAGCCCCGAACCCGGACGCCGCCCGCATCAGCGCTAACAAAGCCATGGCGCAAAAGCGCCGCAGCGCCCGCAGCACAAAGACCGCTTCAAATTCCAGTAAGTAATATTTACCTCAAAATGTCCTGTATGCTTTGAAAGCTGCGGGACATTTTGCTGTTTTCCGCGCCCTGCGGCTGGACAGTGCAGATTTTGCTTGCTATACTGTAGCTGTGATATTCTGCAACTGAGAGGTTTTTGGGGATGAATGGAATCGTTTCCCGTCTGTCTGCCCTTGGCAAAGTCTGGCTGGGCCTTGCTGCCGGGGCGCTGGCGCTTATCGTATTCGGCCTTGCCGCACCGGGCAGCGGCCTGTTTTTCCCGCTGCTGAGCCTGTGGTGCAATGCAGCGCTGTTTGCACTGGCGCTGTTGGTGCTGCGCCGGACCGGTGTGGAGCTGGATCTGTTTCACAAGGCGGTGCTGGTGGGCGTCTGGGCTGTGGCAGCGCTCTACTTTTTCTGGGCGCTGAGCAGCCGCACCTTCCTCTACTACTGGGACTATGTGAACTACATTTTAAAGCAGTATAACGCCGAAGCCGCCTTTGCCCAGAGCACAGGCGCAGGCTTCCGGTTCCTCCTCGATTCCATCACTGAGGACTACACCAACTTCATCCCCCTGTTCACCGAGTTCCCGTTCTGCCTGAGCGGCAAGACCGGTGACGACTACGCATTCTGTCAGCTGTTCAGCGTCCTGCCCAGCCTGCTGGTGCTGCTGGCAGGGCTTGTGTGCAAAGCCGGGCAGCTGCTGCGGGTGAAAAATACCCGCTGGTATTTCCTCATCGGCTTTTCCTGGTGCGTCACCTTCCCGTTCCTGCGCATGTCTGCCATGCTGGGCCAGCCGGACTGGTTCGGGCTCATCTTTGCCTTCATGCTCCTGCTGCTCACACTGGACTACCGCTTTGACCGTATCGACCTGCCCCGCTATCTGCTGATCTTTGCCGCCACGGCGGGGGTCATCCTCACACGGCGGTGGTACTTATACTTTGTGGTGGGCTACTGCTTCGCCTACGTCCTGCTGCTGGTGGTATCCAGTGTCCGGCTGGCAAAAAGCGGCCAGCAGTCCCGGGCTGTGCACCGCCTCGTCCGGCTGGCCGTGTTCGGCCTGTGCGCCGCCGGGGCCATGGTGCTGCTTCTGCTGCCCATGGTGCGCAAGATCCTCGGCTTTGATTACGCCGGGCGCTACTCCTACTACAACTTCGGCGGCATCACGCTGGAGCTGGCCGCACAGACCCTGCGCATCGGCCTGCTGAACTTCATCCTCATCGGGCTGGGGCTGTGGTTTGCCGCAAAACGCCGTCTGCCTGCCCTGCCCTGTCTTGCGGGTGTGGAGCTTCTGGTAAGCCTTCTACTGTTCACCCGGGTGCAGAACACCGGTTCCCACCAGATGCTGCTGTTCGTGCCGGGGTGGCTGCTGCTGTTCCTCACCGGTTCTGCCGCACTGGCCGAGGGCATCCGGAAGCACCGGAGGCTCAAGCTTTTCTACTGGGCCTTCACGCTGGTGTTTGCCATGTCGGTGCGCTGTTCCCCGCTGACCACCGTGGCCCTGCCGGGCTTTGTGGTGGACCACTTTCCCCTCAAGGCGGTGTCGGAGTTCGTCCGGCTGGACAAGCTCACCTACGACCGCACCGACGCCGCCCAGATCCAGCGCGTGGACGACTGGATCGATGCCCACTGCGATGCGGAAAAGGGCGAGTTCGCCTACATGATCCCCCACGACATGCTGTACAACTCGGACATGTTCCAGTATGCCGCCCTGCCGGACATCCAGCTGCAGGGCAAGCTGGCCGCCGGCATCTCCATCCCGGGCACCCACGAGTTCCCGGTGCGGTTCTTTGAGGCGAAGTATGTGCTCACTGCAGAGCCCTTTCCCCAGACCTTTGTCAGCGGCGGCGAGCTCTCCGGCCGGTGGAACGCCCTCTTCTGCGCCGCGCGGGATGAGCACTTTACGCAGGCCGCCAGCTTTGACATGGGCAACGGCACCGTGTTCACCGTGTGGGAGCGCACCGAGCCTGCCGACCGGGCTGAGGTGGAATATTATCTGGATGCCTTCGCGCAGGAGGATGCCCTCTACCCCGAGATGTTCTCGCAGGTGGCAGAACGCTGGCTTGCCGGGCATGGACTTTAAGCTGCCGTTTTCTCAGGCCGTCTGCGCCTGTACTTTGGAGATAAAAGGAGTCTTTTTCGATGGAACAGAATGCAAGCGCCCTGCCCAAGGTCACGCTGGGCCAGTACAAAGGGCTGGACTTTACCCGCCGGGTGCGCCCGGTGTCTGAAAAAGCCGTGGAGCTGGAGGCCTCAAACCTCACCCGCACCCATGCCCCCTTTGTGCCGGTGGAGCTGCCCGCCGCACGCGGGATGCGTGTAACGCTGGATTTTGAGGGGTTTCTGGACGGAGCCCCCATCCCGGACAGCCGGATGGAAAACGTCACGGTGGTGCTGGGCACCGGCCAGCTGATGCCTGCCGCCGAAAACGCGGTCTACGGCCACAAGGCAGGTGAGGATTTCCGGTTCGATTTTACCTACCCCGCCGAGTTCCGGGTGCCGGAGCTTTCCGGCAAAACGGCACAGTTTGCCATTTTCCTGCACACCGTGGAGCAAAAGCAGACCGTGCCGCTGGATGACGCCTTTGCCGGAACACTGGGCTTTGACTCGGTGGACGCGCTGAAAGAGAGCATCCGCGAAAAGAAGCGTCGCTCCCACGAGGCCAACGCCGACCGCATTGCCGGTGCCGCCCTGCTGGACATGGCCGGGGCGAACCTGACGGCTGAGCTGAACGACGCCATTCTGGATCAGAACGCGGAGCGGGACATGAACGCCCTGCGCGACCGGCTGCGCCGCAGCAAGATGACCATGGAGCTGTACTGCAAGGCAGGCCAGACCACACCGGACGGGGTGCGTGCCGCCTTCCGCCGGGATGCGGAGCGCAAGATGCGCAGCATCCTTGCCGTGCGGGCCATTGCCGAAGCAGAGCAGATCACCGTGTCCAACGCCGAGGTGGACGCCGAATACGCCCGCCTTGCCAAGCTGCACGACACCCCGGAAGCCGAGATCCGCAATGTGCTCAGCCGGGACGCTGTGGCCTCTGCCGTGACCACCCAGAAGGTACAGCGCTTTCTGATCGAACATGCAAACATCACTTCTGTTGTGGAAGGGGAGTAAATTATGGGCTTTTTTACACGCACCGCGATGGATATGCTGATGAAAACTACCCATCCCGAGATCAACCGCCGCCAGTGCTGGAACCTGCATCCTCATCGCAAGCCCTGCACCGAGTGCAAGGATATCTGCCCCTATGGCGAACAGATCTTTACCCGCCCGAACCTCGTCAAGGACTGGGACCCCTGCACCGAGTGCGGCCTGTGCGTTTCTGCCTGCCGCAGCGGCTGCATCATCCCTTCGCCGGAGCAGGTGCAGCGGGACACCTCTGCCGCCGATACCGACAATGACACCATCTGGATCGGCTGCGAAAAGTCCACCCGCAAAAATTCCATGGTGCGCGCCTGCATCTCTGCCCTCACATGGGAGACGCTGGCCTACCTTGCCCTGAACAAAAAGATCGTGCTGGACCTGACCCCCTGCGGTGAGTGTGAGAACGACCTGTGCGCCGCCCAGCTGCGCAAGGAGCTGACAAGGCTTGTGGATTTCTTTGGTCAGCCCATGTTCGAGGCACGGTTCACGCTGGCCTACGAGCAGGACGAAGCGCCCTATCACGTAAAGGAGCTGAGCCGCCGCGAAATGTTCGAGCAGGTGAGTCACGGCTCCAAGAGCGGCACCAAAAAGCTGCTGCAGCTGCTGCCCGGCCTGCGCAGCGAGGACGACGGCGGTGTGGATTTCCGCCTTTTGCTGCACCAGCGCACAAAGCAGCTGAAAGCGGCCATGGACACGCCGCTGAAGTACGGCTACTATCTGCCCAACTTCACCGACAAATGCTTTGGCTGCGGCAAGTGTGAAAAGGCCTGCCGCGCCGGTGCGCTGAAGCTGGAGGACCTGCCCGACGGCCAGACCCGCATCGTCATCACGCCGTGGAAGTGCAGCGAGTGCGAGGTGTGCGTGGCATCCTGCTCGAACCACGGCATCGACGGCATGAAGCTGCGCCAGCTGACCACCCTTGGCCCGGTGAGCATCTACAAATGCCGCAAGACCCTGTGCAAAGAGTGCGGCAAGCCCATTGCGCCGGACAGTGCGGAGGGCGTGTGCACCGTATGCCGCATCAAGGCACGCACCAAAAAGCGGCAGGAGGAAGCCGCCGCCCGGGCAAAGCAGCTGCGGGAGGAGCGGGAGGCCAAAAAGGCTGCAGAAGAAGCCGCCAAGGCAGCAGAGGAGGCCGGTGCCGCTGTTTCCGCCGAGGCCGCAGCGGTCCCCGCCGAAGCCGCTGTCCCGGCTGCAGCCGGTTCGGTCATCAGTGCTGTGACGCCTGCCAAGCCCGCACCCATGCTGCCGGACGAGACACCCGAAGCCGCTGCGCCGAAAAACGATTGACGGCGCGTCGATTCAATGCTATACTGACCATAAAGCCGCCCTTTGTGCGGCAATGGACTGTTACAAAGGGGGTAACGGATGTGTGTTCCGTTACTCCCTTTTTTCAGAGCACACAAATGCTAGAGCTAGAAGAAAGAGGGATCACACTATGCGTCATTCCATTTCCCGCCGTCAGTTCCTGAAGGGCAGCGGTGCAGCCGCCCTTTCTGCTGCAGCTGCCGGTCTGCTGAGCAGCTGCGGCGGCTCCTCCGCTTCCAATGGCGGCGGCACCGGCGCTTCCGGCAGCAGCTCCACCTATACCGTGCTGTACTCCCGCCAGCCCGCCACCCTGAACTATCTGGTCTGCTCTGCCGACCCGGACCTCTACCACGGCACCCAGTGCATCGACACACTGGTGGAATACGACAACCGCGGCAAGATCCGGGAGGGCCTTGCCACTGCGTGGGAATGGGACGCCGACAGCCTGACCTGGACCTTCCACCTGCGGGACGAGAACTGGGTGGACTGCAATGGCGAGGTGCTGGGCCCTGTGACCGCGCAGGACTTTGTGGATGCGCTGGCCTATGTGCTGAACCCGGACTACGCTTCCTCCACTGCAAGCCTTGTCACCCCCTATGTGGCCGGTGCAGACGATTATTACAACTACTGTGTCTACCGCAACAACGCCAACAACGGCACCGTGGCCGAGGACGGCACCACCTACGCCATCGACGCAAACGGCACTGTGACGGCCACCGCTGCGGACGGCACTGCCACTGAGTATCCGGCTGTGGATTTCAGCGCCGTGGGGGTCAAGGCTGTGGACGAGCACACCCTGACCTACACCCTGAACTTTGATTTTCCGGGCTTTCTCAGCCTGTTGAGCTACTCCCCCTACGAGCCCGCCTACGGCCCGCTGCTGGAGGAGTTTGCCGACCAGTTCTGCACCAGTGCCGAGACCGCCTGCAGCTGCGGCGCGTTCTATCTGGCCGAGTACACCCCGCTGGAAAACTGGGTGATGAAGAAAAACCCCGAGAACTACGATGCCGACAGCGTTTATATCGATACGGTGCGCTACATCTACAATCAGGAAGAGCTCATCAGCGGCCCGGAGATGGTCAAGCGCGGCGAGATCGATCAGGCCACCATCAGCTCGGACATTCTGGACAGCTGGCTGGCCGATGACACCACCAGGGACATGGTGTCCATGGAGCGCCCGGAGACCGGCAAGAGCTATTTCTACATCTTCAACTTCCTGCCCTACCGCCACGAATTCTCCAACTGGACCGTGACCGGCGTGGACGCTGAATATGAGCCGGACAACTGGGCCAAAGCCATCAACTCCACCAACTTCCGCAAGGCGTTCCTGTATGCCATCAATTCCTCCGTCACGCTGGCCGTCACTGCGCCCGAGGGCTACGAAAACTATAAGCTGCACACCATCACCCCGCCTTCCTTCTGCGCCAACAGCAAGGGCGTGGATTATACGGAATGCGGCGGGCTGGCAGGCCTGTCCGATTTCTTTGACGAAGCCACCGCCAAGCAGTACCGCGATGCCGCAGTGGAAGAACTGACGGCTGCCGGTGTCACCTTTCCCATCAAGGTGCAGTACCCCTACAACCCCGCCGTGGTGGACTGGGACAAGCAGTGTCAGGTGTTCAAGCAGCAGGTGGAGAGCGTGCTGAACGACGGCTTCGACTTTGTGAACATCATCATCACTCAGGGCCCCTCCGACAACTTCCTGAACGCGGTGCGCCGGGTGGGTGCCTACCAGCTGATGTCCTACTACTGGGGTGCCGATTACTCCGACCCCGAGACCGAGGTGTACCCCTTCTATCAGGAAGCCGGCGACCGCGGCACCTGCTACAGCTTCCTGCGCACCGGCGTGGAGGACGGCATCGTGACCGGCGAGACCGCCGAACTTGTGATGCAGTACATGTCTCTGGTGGAGAAGGCAAAGACCATCACCGAGGATCTGGATGCCCGGTATGATGCCTTTGCGGATGCTGAAGCCTTCCTCATCCAGAACGCGCTGGTCATCCCGCTGGGGATGCCGGTGCCGCCGTACATCGCCACCCGCCTGAACCTGTGGGAAGGCCAGTACGCTCCCACGGGCCTGTCCACCAACCGCCTGAAGGGCGTGCACATCCTCGACCATTACGTTTCCATGGAGGAGTACAACCAGAACCGCGACGCGCGGTGAGCCGCAGTGCCTGCGGCAATGCAGGACGGACGATTTTGAATGGCTTCCGCTTCGCTCTAGCCATATTCAGAGGAAGAATTATTTTAATTAGAGCAATGCCGGGCAGCCTGCGGGCTGTCCGGCATTGCATTTTCACGGGTAGAGTCGTGGAGGAAAGCGGCATTTGCAGCGCTGGTTTCCTGCGGAAACATCCGCGCTGCGGGGAGCGGCCTAACCCTCTCAGGGGAAGGTTTCATGCTGCTGACCGGCAGATAGGCATGCACGCGTTACCGTCCTAGCCCTCTCCGTCTGCTCACTGCGTTCGCATCCACCTCTCCCAAAGGGAGAGGCCCTGGCAAAGAGATGAACTTTGCGTGGACTGCCAAGGGCTCCCGCTTTGAGGAAAGACTTCCCCCGGCCGGGGGAAGATGTCACCGCAGGTGACAAAAAGGGGAATCTGGCATCGCGCAGCGATGACTGAGAGGGCGAGGCCGCTGACGGAGAGGTCAAGGTCGGTAAAGTGTGCATCTACTGTATCCGGTCTACGACCCCACTGGTGAAAGCAGCGTTTGGAGTAGGTCGCGGTTGCGCAGCAATAAAAGCCCCAGTGGGGCTTTTAAGCGGAGGAGCGGTCTGCGTTAGCAGATGGAGGGGCCTCGCCCCGACAAGTTCCCGCAGGCCGCGACAAACGCGAATTAAAAATATTTTTTCCGCTGAATATGGCCAGAGCGCAAGCGGAGGCCATTTTGAATCGTTCCTCACCCCATTTTCCCGCAAAAACTCACAAATCCCTTTCCAAACGTAAAAAATTGCGGTATTCTATAGGTATCTGTATTTCAATCGAAAAGTGAGGTGCACAGCGATGGTGCCATATCTCGCAAAACGCATCGGGCGCTCGATCCTGACCCTGTTCATCATCGTGACGCTGGTGTTCTGCCTGCTGCGGCTCATGCCGGTAGAGGGCTATTTTGCCAACTACGAAAAAATGACCGAGGCACAGATCCAGGCCGGGCTGCAGTCCATGGGTCTGCTGGACCCGCTGCCGGTGCAGATCGGCCATTTCTGGCGGGACGCGCTGCACGGTGATCTGGGTGTGAGCCACATTTACAAGCTCAACGCCCCCGTGACCAAGATCCTTGCCCAGAAGCTGCCCATTTCCATCGAAATGGGCGTGCTGGCCATGCTGCTCAGCCTGATCTTTGGCATCCCACTGGGCCTTGTCATGGGCCGGTGCAAGGGCCGCTGGCTGGATAAGCTGGGCACAGCCGTCATCGTGCTCATTCAGGCCGTGCCTGCCGCCGTGTACTTTTTGTACATTCAGATGTACGGCACCACCGCCATGGGCGTGGGCCTGCTGTTCGATGCCGCCAACTGGCGCTATTGGGTGCTGCCGGTGTGCAGCATGAGCCTTGCAAACCTTGCGTTCTACGCCATGTGGCTGCGCCGCTACATGGTGGACGAAAGCAACAAGGATTACGTAAAGCTGGCCCGGGCCAAGGGCGTGAGCGAGAGCGGCATTGCCCTGCATCACGTCTTCCGCAACGCCATGGTGCCGCTGGTGCAGTACATTCCTTCCGCATTTTTGAACACTGTCGTCGGCTCCATTTACATCGAGAGCCTGTACAGCATCCCGGGCATGGGCGGTCTGCTGGTCACCTGCGTACAGCGCCACGACAACACCATGGTGCAGGGCATCGTACTGCTGTATGCCTGCGTGGGCATCATCGGCCTGATTTTGGGCGATGTGCTCATGGTTCTCCTGGACCCCCGCATCCACTTTGGCAGGAAGGAAGGTGGCCGCTGATGCTCTCTTTTCTCAAACGTGAACGCTCCCGGCTGCTGGAAGACAAGCTCAACGCCGCGCAGGCACAACACACTGCCGGATGGGAGGCTCTGCCCGAAGATGAGCTGTTCACCCCCGCCGGGTTCAGCGAGGCGCAGGCCGAAGCCACTGCCAGCTCCAACTACAGCTACTGGGGCAGCACCTTCCGCGCCTTTTTCAAGAACAGGTTCGCGGTGGTTCTGCTGATGGCACTGGCCGCTGTGGTGGCCTTTGCCTTCATCCAGCCCCACCTGCCCGGTCAGGCAGACCCGAACCTCTGCGCCGTGGACCCTGCCACCGGCATCCAGTATCGCAACATTGCCCCCGGGCAGGACGGCTTTATCTGGGGTTCCAACTCCATCGGGCAGGACCTGTGGGCACGCATCTGGGCCGGTGCACGCACCAGCCTGACCATCGCCTTTTTCGTGGCCCTCATTGAAGCGGTGGTGGGCATCACCGCCGGTGTGCTGTGGGGCTATGTGCGCGGGCTGGACCCCGTGTTCACCGAGCTGTACAACATCTTTGATAACATTCCCACCGCCATTGTGCTGATCCTGATCTCTTACGTGGCAACGCCCAGCATCTGGACCATGGTCCTTGGCATGGCCATCAAGGGCTGGATCGAAATGGCACGCTTCATCCGCAACCAGATCCTCATTATCCGCGACCGGGATTATAATGTGGCGTCCCGCTGCCTCGGCACGCCCACTGTGCGCATCGTACTGCGCAACCTGCTGCCCTATCTCGTCTCGGTCATCATGCTGCGCATGGCTCTCACCATCCCGGAAGCCATCGGCAACGAGGTGTTCATCACCTACATCGGCCTCGGGCTTTCGGTGGAGACGCCTTCGCTGGGCAATCTGGTCAACGATGGCCGCAAGGTGATGATGCAGGCCGGGCTGCGCTACCAGCTGCTGTACCCCACCCTCATCCTGAGCTTTGTCACCATTGCGTTCTATCTGATCGGCAACGCCTTCTCGGACGCCGCCGACCCGAAGAATCATCTGCAGTAAGGAGGGGATATCATGGAACATCACCCGCTCATTCTCTCCGCAAAAGATGTCAGCATCCAGTTCGATCTGCGTGGAAAAGTGCTGCATGCCATCCGGGGCATCGACCTTGATCTGTACCAGGGCGAGGTGCTCGCCATCGTGGGCGAAAGCGGCTCCGGCAAGAGCGTGTTCACCAAGAGCTTCATGGGCCTTCTGGACGCCAACGGCTCCATCACCGGGGGCACCATCGATTACTACGGCATGGCGGACGGCAAACCGCTGCGCCTTTCTGACCTCAAAACCGAAAAGGACTGGCTGCGGGTACGCGGCCGGGAGATTGCCATGGTCATGCAGGACCCCATGACCAGCCTGAACCCGCTGAAGACCATCGGGGCACAGATCATGGAAGCCGTCACCCTGCATCAGGGCCTGAAGGGCGCTGCCGCAAGGGAAAAGACGCTGGGATACCTGCGGGATGTGGGCATCTCGGAGCCGGAAAAGCGTTTCCGGCAGTACCCGCACGAGTTCTCCGGCGGAATGCGCCAGCGGGTGGTGATCGCCATTGCAGCGGCCTGCAGCCCCAAAATTCTCATCTGCGATGAGCCCACCACTGCACTGGACGTGACCATTCAGGCCCAGATTTTGCAGCTGCTCAAAAAAATGCAGGTCAAGTACGATCTGACCATCGTGCTCATCACCCACGATCTGGGCGTGGTGGCCAACATTGCCGACCGGGTAGCCGTGATGTACGCGGGCGACATCGTGGAGATCGGCACCGCCGACGAGATCTACTACGATCCCCGCCACCCCTATACATGGGCACTGCTGTCCAGTATGCCCCAGATGGGCGTGAAGGGCGAGGACCTGTTCAACATCGTGGGCACACCGCCGAACCTGTTTGCAGAGATCCGCGGCGACGCCTTTGCGCCCCGCAACCCGCAGGCGCTCAAGATCGATTTTGTCAGGCGCCCGCCTTACTTTACCGTATCCCCCACCCACAAGGCCAAGACATGGCTGCTGGACCCCCGGGCACCCAGAGTCGAGCCGCCTGCTGCGGTGAAAATGCTGCGAGAGGAGGGGCTGTAAGATGGAAAATGAACGCGAAGTTCTTGTGGAAGTGAACCACCTGAACGTGACCTACGGCTCCGGCCGCAGCACCTATCATGCCGTGCAGGACGCCAGCTTTAAAATTTATAAGGGCGAGACCTTCGGCCTTGTGGGCGAAAGCGGCAGCGGCAAGACCACCATCGGCCGGGCCATCCTGCGCATCCTGCCCACCTCCGGCGGTGACATCCTTTATAAAGGCCAGAAGATCAACGGCAAAATTTCCCGCCAGCTGGACCGGCAGATCATCAAGGCGATCCAGATGATCTTTCAGGACCCGCAGTCCTCGCTGAACGAGCGCGCCAAGGTGAGCTATATCGTGGGCGAGGGCCTGCAGAACGTCCGGCCCGACCTCACCGCCGCCCAGCGGGAGGAGCGGGTGAGGCAGGCTTTGCGGGACGTGGGCCTGCTGCCGGAATTTGCTTCCCGCTTCCCTCACGAGTTTTCCGGCGGGCAGCGCCAGCGCATCGGCATTGCCCGGGCGCTGATCGTGGAGCCGGAGTTCATCGTTGCCGATGAGCCCATCAGCGCACTGGATATGTCCATCCGCGCGCAGGTGCTGAACCTTTTGCGCCATTTACAAAAAGAACGCGGCATCACCTATCTGTTCATCGCCCACGACCTGTCCGTGATGCGCTACATCTCCGACCGCATCGCCGTGATCCACAAGGGCCGCATCGTGGAGCTGGCCGGGGCCGAAGAGCTGACGGCCCATGCCATCCACCCCTACACCCGCAGTCTGCTGTCCGCCATTCCCATGCCGGACCCCCGCCGGGAGCGGCAGAAAAAGCTGCTGGTCTACGACCCCGCCATGCACAACTACTCCAGAGAGATCCCTCAGTGGCGCGAACTGCGGCCTGAGCATTTTGTGCTGTGCAGTGCCGCCGAAGCGGAGCAGTGGCTGCCGCGCTGACCCCCGACATTTCGGGCTGAATCGTTGTTTTACGGCACTTTTACGCAACGTTCATAGTTTATTTCTTGACATTCTCAGGCGGCTCCACTACAATAGAGACTGCATCGTTGATTCTAATTTTTGAGTTATTTGCGTGATCTGACCGGCGGCTTTCATCTTTCTTGCAAAGCTGTCGGCTTTTAGCAATGAAAAGAAGAAAGAAAAGAGGACTTTATTCTATGACTACTGAACAGCGTGAACCGCTCTATGCGTCCACTGCGAAGCCCTGGCTGAAGTACTATGACCAGAAATACATCGACATGCCTCTGCCCAAGTGCAGCGCCTTTGAGTATCTCTGCCATCAGAACAAGAACCATCTGAGCGAGACCGCTCTGGAGTATTATGGCCGCAAATTCACCTTTGCAGACCTCTTTGTGAATGTCAAGAAAACCGCTGCCGCCTTCCGTGCTCTCGGCGTGAAGAAGGGCGACATCATCACCGTTGTCAGCGTGATGACCCCCGAGGTGATCTATGCCTTCTACGCTGTCGATATGATCGGCGCAACGCTGAATCTGGTGGACCCGCGCTACAGCGTTGAGGGCATCCACGAGTACATCGAGGAAGTAGATTCCCGCCTGCTGATCTGCCTGAATGTGACCTATGAGCGCTGCCACAAGGCAGAAAAGCGCACCAATGTGGAGCGCGTGCTGGTTATCAGCCCCGCAGACTCCCTGCCGCTGCATCTGGCCGTCGGCTATAAGCTGACCAACCCCGACAAGAACCGCTACAAGTCCAACGTGATCCACTGGAAGGACTTTATTGCACAGGGCAAGAATCAGAGCATGAACGCCGAACCCTACGACCCGCAGCACGCCTGCGTGGTGGTGCACACCGGCGGCACCACCGGTTCGCCCAAGGGCGTTATGCTGACCGACGACAGCTTCAACTCTCTGGCCCACGAATTCATTGCCCAGAGCAACCTGTTCTGCCGCGGCCAGAAGCTGATGAACGTTATGCCTCCGTTCATTGCCTACGGCTATGCCTGCGGCGTGCATATGCCGCTGGTCATGGGCCTGCACGTCGTCATCATCCCCAATCTGGACCCCGACAAGCTGGGCGCACTGATCTGGAAGCACAAGCCCGAGCACATGTTCGGCGTTCCGGCTCACTACCAGCAGATGGCAGCTTCTCCGCTGCTCAAGAAGAAGAAGGATCTCTCCTTCATCCGCAACTATGCCGCTGGCGGCGACTCGCTGCCGCTGGGCGCTGAGCTGACCGTGAACGAGTTCCTGAAGGCACACAACGTGGAGTATCCGCTGGCCAAGGGCTACGGCATGACCGAAGTCGCTTCTGCCGCTACCGTTGCCGCCGGCAATGTGACCAAGCCCGGCAGCGTGGGCATCCCCATGCTGAACACGGTGGTGTCCATCTTTGAGCCCGGCACCGAGACCGAGCTGCCCATCGGTGAGCGCGGCGAGATCTGCATCTGCACCCCCACCGTCATGAAGGGCTACTATAACAAGCCCGATGAGACCGATATGATCCTGCGCCGCCATGCAGACGGCCAGATCTGGGCACACACCGGCGATGTCGGCTACATGGACGAGGACGGCTTTGTGTATCTGGACTCCCGCATCAAGCGCATGATCATCCGTCACGATGGCTTCAAGGTGTTCCCGTCCATGATCGAGAACGTCATCAGCCGCCATCCGGCTGTGCATCAGTGCTCGGTGGTAGGCTGCACCGATAAGGACCATGTGCAGGGCCGCCTGCCCTTCGTCTACGTGGTGCTGGACCCGGAGGCCGACAAAAAGAAGCGCCAGATCGTGCGCGAGCTGCGCCAGCTGTGCAAGGAAGAGCTGCCGGAGTACGTGCAGCCGGTGAGCTACAAGTTCATCAGCGAAATGCCGATGACCCCCGTTGGCAAGGTGGACTACCGCAAGCTGGAGGAAGAGATCACTCCCCGCGATTATTGATCCTGAACTTCACCCTATAATTTTTCAGACACTGAGCTCTCCCGAAAGGGAGAGCTTTTTTGTATGGAAGAAACCGCAGAATACGGACGCAGCGATGACCGCAATTTTTTGAATTTTGTCAGTTGACAATTTTTACTTTCCATTTTATCATAGAGACAACAGCTGTGCCGCACAGGTGCAGTCATTCCGGAAAGAAGGAATCTCAATGAAAAACAAAAAATTTGCCAGCTTTCTGGCCGCAGCGGCAGCGCTTGTGCTGCTGGCCATGCCTGCATTTGCTGCCGACGAACAGGCGGAGCTGCCTGCCGCCGAAGCAGCAGAAGTGCAGCAGGAGCAGGCCGCAGCGCCTGCCGAGCAGGAGACTGCCCTACCCGCCGATGCCCAGACAGCCAGCGAGCAGGAGCCGCAGCTCACCTATGTGGCGCTGGGCGACAGCATCACCTCCGGTGTCGGCCTTGCCGATATGAAATACAACATCGCCCAGATCGGCTACGATCTCCGGCCAAACTTCGAGGGCTACTCTTCCCAGTGCTACACCGCCCTTGTGGGCAAGGGCCTTGGGCTGGACCGCCAGCACGCCATCAATCTGGGCCTGCCCAGCCTGATGAGCCCTGACATGCTGGATATGGTGCAAAGCAGCGCCATGCCCAAGATGAATCAGGCTTCCGGCTCGTACTACGTCTACCCGGAATATCAGGAATATCTGCGCAAGGCCGATATCATTTCCATCCAGATCGGCTCCAACGACGCGCTGGTGCCCTGCATCGTAGGTCTGGGCGAGGCCACCAACTGGAAGAGCGAGCAGCTGGCCGGGCTGATGGTCAGCGGTGCCCTGCGTGATTTCAACTTCCAGAAGCTGGGGCTCTTCTTCGAAGCGCTGAACCGTATGACCCTTACCTTTGACGAGAGCCGCGCCACCAACCGCCTGCTGTTCCGCGGCATGGATGAGATCTGCGATCAGGCCTATACCAATGTGACCGCCAGCCTGCCGCAGATCGTGGCCGGTATCCGCGCACTGAACCCGGATGCCAAAATCGTGCTGCTGGGTTACACCAATCCCGTGCCTCTGCTGCCCGCATGGAACCGCTACTTCAGCAAACTGAACCGCTTTGCCAAAGACCTTGCCGCACAGGAAGGCTTGATCTATGTGGACATTCCCCGCACCCAGACCGCTGCGGACGGCCACCCCACCGTCAAAGGCCACAAGTACATTGCACAGCAGATCCTGAATGCGATCCAGTAATTCTCTATGACCAAAAACAGCCGGCCTCCGCGCAGGAGACCGGCTGTTTCTTTGTAGAACCCGTTTTCAGCTCAGGCGGCCGCTTTCCACCGAAAAGCTGATGTCTGCCGCCGCCATGGTAGACTTTCGGTGGGAGACCAGCAGCACCGTTTTGTCTTTGCACTCTGCCCGCACAGCCTTGAGGATGACCCCCTCGTTCAGGCTGTCCAGATTGGAGGTAGGCTCGTCCAGCAGCAGAAACGGCGCATCGTGCAGGAACGCACGCGCCACACCGATACGCTGACGCTCGCCGCCGGAAAGGGCACCGCCCAGCTCACCCACCGGGGTGTCATAGCCCTTGGGCAGGCTGCGGATGAAGCCATCCAGTGCAGCTTTTTTACAGGCCGCTTCCACCTCTTCCCGGGTGGCATCCCGCTTTGCAATGCGGATGTTGTTCTCGATGGTGTCATCGAACAGTTCGGTCTCCTGGGTCACAAGGCTCTCCTGCGCACGCAAGGCGGCGGTGTTCACCCGGCGGATGTCCTGTTCCCCAAAGCGGATGCTGCCGCCGGAAACATCCCAAAACCGCATCAGCAGCCGCAGGAAGGTAGACTTTCCGCTGCCCGAACGGCCCGTGATGCCCACGATCTTCTTTTCCGGAATGGTCAGGCTCAGGTCATGCAGGATCTCTTCCTCGGCATAGGCAAAGCTCACATGCTCTGCCGCAGCACCCGCAAAGGCGGTGTCTGTGCCGTCGGTCACATCCGCAGTGACAGGCTCCTCCTCCAGCAGGTCCAGAACACGGTCGGCGCTGGCGAACACCTGCGTCAGGCCAACGCCAAGGTTTGCCAGTGCCACCACCGGGCCAAAGGAGCTCAGGGCCGAAAGGGTGCACACCAGCACCCCCTCGGCACCCAGTTTTCCGCTCTGGTAAAGGCTCAGGCTGGTGCCCAGCACGGCCAGCACCGTGAGCAGGATCAGGGTATTGGTCAGAGCCACGGTCAGGCCCTCGCGGTACTTGAGGGCCTTCTGCTTTTCGCCCAGCGTCTCACTGTGGGCCGTGATGCCCTCGGCACGGGCTGCGGTGTCCTGATACTGCAGCGTGTCCTTCAGGCCCCGCAGGCTTTCCAGCACATAGCTGTTGGTATCGGCCAGTGCCTGACGGTACTCCCGGGCGGCACGGTCGCCGCGCTTTGCGCTCCACACCGGCAGGGCCGTGCCCACCAGCAGATAGCCCGCCAGCAGCACCAGCGTAGGCAGGATGTGCCAGCTGCCCACAAAGCCCGTCATGCCGATGACGCAGATGCACGCGATGCAGATGGGCGAAATGGTGTGGGCGTAGAACACCTCCAGCGCCTCGATGTCGGCCGTGATGAGCGAGATCAGGTCGCCGCGGTCACGGCCTTCCAGCTTTGCAGGGGTCAGGCGGCGCAGCGCCCCGAACACCTTATCGCGAATCAGGGCCAGCAGCTTAAAGGCGATATAGTGGTTGGACGCCTGCTCTGCGTAGCGCAGAACGCCGCGCAGCAGCGCAAACACCAGAATGCAGGCAAAGGCCGTGCCCACGGTCCCCACCGGGCTTGCAAGCCCCAGCGCCCGCAGGATGCCAAAACCGCCAAAGATCGTAATGAAGGTGGCGCAGAAATGGCCTGCCACCCCCATCACGATCGCTGCCAGCATAACGGGCAGCATGGGCTTTACCAGTACGATAAGCCGTCCCACAATGGCAAAGGGGCTGCGATGATTGCTCTTGTTCATGCTCAGGCATCCTCCTCTTCCAGTGTTTCCAGCTGCCGCTGTGCCAGATACAGGCGGCTGTAAGCCCCCTGCTTTGCCAGCAGCTCGGCGTGGGTGCCCTGCTCGATCACACAGCCATTGCTCATTGCATAGATGCAGTCGCTGTGCACCACGTTTGCCAGACGGTGGGAGATCAGGATGATTGTCTTTTTCCCGGCAAGGCTGTGAATGGCCCGCATGATGTCGTTCTCGCTCTCGGCATCCACGTTGGAGGTAGCCTCGTCGAAGAGATAGATGGGCGTATCGTGCAGCAGGGCGCGGGCCATGGCAAGGCGCTGGCGCTGGCCGCCGGAAAGATTGCTGCCGCCCTCATGCAGAGCGGTCTGCAGGCCGTTCTGGCTGCGGCAGAAATCGGCCAGATTCACCTGTTCCAGTGCGTTCCACAGCTCTGTTTCGGAGGCATCCGGCTTTGCCATGCGCAGATTGCTCTCCACCGTGCCTTTGAAGATGGCGGCGTTGTGGGGCACCAGCGTCAGGGTGCGCAGGCGCTGTTCCTGCTGCAGCTCCTGCACCGGCACGCCGCCCAGCGTCACGCTGCCGGTATAGCCGGTGCGGCTGCCGGACAGCAGCGCTGCGATCGTACTTTTGCCGCAGCCGCTCTCGCCCACCAGCGAGACAAAGCTGCCCTGCGGGATGGTGAGCGATACATCCTTCAGAATGGTGCGGTCCTTCTCGTAGCCAAAGGTGACATGCTCCAGCTGCAGGGTGGTGTTTTCGCCGGGCAGGCGGTCGCCGTCGGCGGGCTCTTCCGCTGCCAGCAGCCGGAAGATCTTTTCTGCCGAAGCGGCGCCGTTCATGGCAATGTGGAAGTAGCTGCCCAGCAGCCGCAGCGGCAGGAAGAAGTCCGCCGCCAGCAGCACGATGGTCAATGTGGCGGTCAGGGTCAGCCGGCCTGCCGCAAATGCAGCCACCGCGCTGATGATGCCAAGGCCCGCACCGCCGTAAGCCATCAGGTCCATCAGTGTCACCGAGTTCAGCTGCATGGTGAGCACCTTCATGGTGATCCTGCGGAAGCGCTCAGCCTGCGCGTTCATCTGCTCGTGCTTCCAGCCGTCTGCCTGATAGATCTTCAGGGTGGTCAGGCCCTGAATGTTCTCCAGAAAGCTGTCGCCAAGGGTGGTGTACTCGCCCCAGTAGTTCGCCAGCAGCTTTTTGGCAAACTTCTGCACCGCCACGATGGACATGGGGATCAGCGGCACGCAGCACAGCAGGATGATGGCAGACCGTGCGTGCACACCCACCAGCAGCGCGAACAGGGTAACAGGAGCCAGCAGGCTGTAGAACAGCTGGGGCAGGTACTTTGCAAAATAGGTATCGATCTGCTCCACGCCTTCGCTGGCCAGCATCACCACCTCGCTGGTGGCCGCCGTCTCGGTGTAGTTGGGGCCAAGGCGGGCAAGCTTTGCGTAGATGCTGCTGCGCAGGGTGCGCTTGACGTTTTTGGACGCCCGGTCGCTCATGCCGGAGGCCAGCATGGTACAGGCAAAGCGCAGCGGCACCGTAGCAAGGCACAGCACCAGCTGCTGCCACAGCAGGGCGCTGGTCAGGCTGCCCGCAAAGGCAGCACCGATGAGCCCCGCAACAGCCTTTACAAACACCACATTGCACAGCATTCCCAGCCACTGGAACAGCACATTCAGCTCCACATACCGCAGCGCACCGCGGTCAAAGGACAGCAATTTTTTGTTGATCACTGAGCTTTCTCCATTTCTGCGTCATCCGCCGCCGTTCCGAACAAACGCTCGTATTCGCCGGTAAAGATGCGCTCCGGCAATGCACTGGTCATGGCCAGCGCCGCCGCAAAGCGTTCCTCCTCTGACAGCGGCTCGCCGACCGGCGGGAAATGGGTCAGGATCGTTTTCAGCTGCCGGTCCACCTGCTTTGCCACCCAGATGCCCCGGTCGGTCATATAGATCTTGCCGTAATGCTCCTTTACGATCATGCCATGCTCCATAAGCAGGTTCATGATGCGCACCACTGAGGGCTTGGTGACCCCCAGCTTTTCCGCAATGCTGCGGGAGCTGATATCCAGATGGGTCTGCGAGACCTCGTAGATCGCCAGCAGATAGCGCAGATGCGCCGACGTAAGTTCCATCCCGATCACTCTCTTTCGTTTTGATGTTACTCAAGGCTAACTTTTTTCTTCTAAAAAAAGGGCGCGAGCCGAAAGTTCCAGCCCGCGCCCCTTGCGGTTTTTACCGATCAGTGACAGCCGCTGCAGCCGCCGCAATTACCATTGCAGCCGCCCTCGCCGCAGCCACCGCAGCCGCCATGCTTGTGAGAGTGCCATGTGATCCAGCCCACACCGCCAAACACGATGACTGCCACAATGATCGTAGACAGATTAAAGTTTGCTGCCAGAAATTCCATCATAAAGCATCTCTCCTTTCAGCAGACGAAGCTTACTTGTTTGCAGTGATCTTGGAAACGTCGATCTTGACCTCGTTGTCGCCGGTGTACTTGTTGGGACGGACCAGCAGGTAAATAAAGCAAGCCAGAACCACAGCCGCCACGATGGTAAAGAAGTTGAAGCCAACCTCGCCGGTGATCAGGCCGCCCAGCTGGTAAACCACCAGAGCTGCGCAGTAAGCCAGAGCACACATGTAACCAATGGCGATGGCCGTCCATCTGCCGTTGTTCATCTCGCGCTTGATGGCGCCCATTGCAGCGAAGCAGGGAGCGCACAGCAGGTTGAAGATCATGAAGGCGTAAGCCGACAGAGCGGTGTAGTCCTGCGCAACAGCAGCCCAGATCTCATCGCCGTTCTCAGACAGCTCGCCGCCGAAGTGATACAGAACACCGAAGGTACCAACCACGTTCTCCTTTGCGATCAGGCCGGAGACGGAAGCGACGGTTGCACGCCAGTTGCCGAAGCCCAGAGGTGCAAAGATCCATGCGACCTTGGTAGCGATCGCGGCCAGCACGGAGTTGTCCTGATCCTCGACCATACCAAAGGCACCGTTCTCGAAGCCGAAGCCCTGCATGAACCACAGCACAACGGTAGCGGCCAGAATGACGGAGCCTGCGCGCTTGATGAAGGACCAGCCGCGCTCCCAGGTTGCACGGAACACGTTGCCCCATGCAGGCACATGGTATGCGGGCAGCTCCATCACGAAGGGAGCGGGATCACCTGCGAAGAGCTTGGTCTTCTTCAGGATCACGCCGGAGCAGATGATGGCAGCCATGCCAATGAAGTAAGCAGAGACAGCCACCAGAGAAGAACCGCCGAACATCGCACCTGCGATGAGGCCGATGATGGGCATCTTTGCGCCGCAGGGGATGAAGCAGGTGGTCATGATGGTCATGCGGCGGTCGCGCTCATTCTCGATGGTACGGGAAGCCATGACGCCCGGGACGCCGCAGCCGGTGCCCACCAGAACAGGGATAAAGCTCTTACCGGACAGACCGAACTTGCGGAAGATACGGTCCATGATGAAGGCGACACGGGACATATAGCCCACATCCTCCAGAATGGACAGCAGGAAGAACAGCACCAGCATCTGGGGAACGAAGCCCAGAACTGCGCCGACACCGGCAACGATGCCGTCCATGATCAGGCCGTACAGCCAGCCTGCCACGCCGATGCTCTCCAGCAAGCCGCCCAGAGCATTGGGAACGATCTCACCGAACAGAACATCGTTGGTCCAGTCGGTGGCAAAGGTGCCGATGGCCCAGCCGCCGTCTGCAATGGAGGTACCCATGGACAGGGAGTACATCAGGTACATGACCAGTGCGAAGATGGGCAGAGCCAGAATACGGTTGGTCACGATCTGGTCGATCTTATCGGAAACGGTCAGGTGCTCCACGCGGGCCTTCTTCTTGACAGCCTTGCCCACCACGGTGTTGATGTATGCATAGCGCTGGTTGGTGATGATGCTCTCTGCATCGTCGTCCAGCTCGGTCTCGCAATCCTTGATGTGCTGATCGATGTGATCCATCAGGGTCTTGTCCAGCTTCAGCTCATCCTGCACCTTGTCGTCGCGCTCGAACAGCTTGACAGCGTACCAGCGCAGGAAGCGGTCATCCACCTTGCCCTGAATGGACTCTTCGATGTGGGCAATGGCGTGCTCCACGCTGCCGGTGAACACGTGAGGCAGCTCGCCGGCCTTGGTAGCCTTGGCGGCAGCCACAGCAGCCTTTGCAGCAGCCTCGGTGCCCTCGCCCTTCAGTGCGCTGATCTCCACAGCCTGACAGCCCAGCTCTGCGCTCAGCTTCTTCAGGTCGATCTTATCGCCGTTCTTGCGCACAATATCAATCATATTCAACGCAATCGTTACCGGATAACCCATCTCCATAACCTGAGTAGTCAGGTACAGGTTACGTTCAATGTTAGAGCCATCAACCAGATTCAGTACACCGTCAACATCATTTTGCAGCAGATAGTTACGGGAAACAACCTCCTCCAAAGTGTACGGAGACAAGGAATAAATACCGGGCAGGTCGGTAATAATTACATCATCGTGACCTTTAAGGCCGCCTTCTTTTTTCTCTACAGTTACGCCGGGCCAGTTACCAACATATTGGTTGGAACCGGTCAAATCATTAAACATTGTTGTTTTGCCGCAGTTAGGGTTACCAATCAGGGCAATCTTGATCTGTTTCATCTTTTCCCTCCAAATTATTCTACAACGATGTGTTCAGCCTCGCCGTTACGCAAAGTCAGCTCATAGCCACGTACAGTTACCTCCACCGGATCGCCCAGCGGTGCAACCTTGCGTACGAATACACTCACACCCTTAGTCACGCCCATATCCATAATACGTCTTTTTACCGCACCCTCGCCAACGAGCTTAGCAACGGTAACTGTTTCACCAACAGGAACTTCTTTCAATGTTTTCATAACATCCTCCACTTGCATCAGATAAATATTTTGGCTGCCATCTGCTTGCTCAGGGCAATGCGGGCATCCTTCACATTGACGATAAGATTGCCGTCAATTTCAGAAATAACAGTTACAGCTGAGCCTTCTACAAAGCCCAGGTTAGCCAGAAAGCGTTTGATTTCATCCTTGCCGCGAACAGCGCTGATTTTGTTAGTCTCGCCGCGACGGGCCATTAATAAAGGCATCATAATTCCCTCCAAAGAATTTGTTAGCAGATACTAACTTGACACGATTTTTTTAGTAGTTAGGTATTCCTAACTACTATTGAAAGTTTACGTCAGCTATAAATTTTTGTCAAGCATTTTTTGTAAAATCCTACGCTAATTTACAAAATTAGTTAGCTTGTGCTGTTATGTTTACAAAAAATATCGGCTGACTTTATAGTCAGCCGACGTAAACCAAATCAGCATATTAGCTATAGCTTTTTATTATATCTTTTTGTAGAGAATACGAATAGAATTCAGCACGCACAGCAAAGATACACCGGTATCCGCAAAGACTGCCGCCCACATAGAAGCATAGCCCATGAGACCTGCAATCATTATGATAACCTTAACAGTCAGAGCGAAAATTACGTTCTGCCAGGCAATCGCACCGGTTGCACGCGCAATCGCAATCGCCTGCGGAATAGCCTTCACTTCGGAATTCATGAAGACAACATCGGCAGCTTCAATCGCAGCGTCTGCACCGCTGCCCATAGCAGCGCCGGCATCCGCACCAGCCAGAACGGGAGCGTCATTAATACCGTCACCGACGAACATAACCGGGCCGTACTTGTTGCGCAGCATGTTCAGCTCGCTGAGCTTATCCTGCGGCAGCAGCTGAGCGCGTACCTCGTCAATGCCTGCTGCCTTAGCCACAACCTGCGCTTCCTTCTGCGCATCACCGGTGAGCATAGCAGTTACCAGGCCTTGTGCCTTCAGAGAAGCAATTGCTTCCTTGGCATCTTCCTTCAGGGTATCGTTAATCAGCAGCTGGCCCATATATAAGCCATTGTCAGCAACAAGCACCTCACTGCCGCTTTCGGTAGGAGTATAGCCGCCGTATTCAACGTTAAAGCGTTGCAGCAGCTTGGTATTGCCACACAGAACCTTGCGTGCGCCAAAGTACGCAACCAGGCCTTCGCCGGCAATTTCTTCAAATTTATCGGGGCGCACAAGCTCCAGCTTTTCAGCCTTAGCAGCCTCTACGATGCTTACGGCAATCGGGTGGGTAGAAACAAGCTCAGCACTTGCACACAGGCGCAGCAGCTCGTCGGCATCCATGCCTTCGGCAGCATTAACCTTCTGCAGTACGAAGTTACCCTTGGTAACGGTACCGGTTTTATCCATAACTACGGCAGCAATGTTTTTCAAAGCCTCCATAGCAACGCCGCCCTTAAAGAGAATGCCGTACTTGGAGCCGGCGCCGATGCCGGAGAAGAAGGCCAGCGGCACGCTCAGCACCAGTGCGCAGGGGCAGCTGATAACGAGGAAGGTCAGTGCAGTATAAATCCATTTATTCCAGTCGCCGGTAATCAGGGACGGAATCACAGCAGTCAGTACTGCGGCAGCAACAACAAACGGAGTATAGACACGTGCGAAGCGGGTAATGAAGCGGTCAATAGTCGGCTTGCTGGCAGCAGCGTTCTCTACGCTGTCCAGAATGCGGGTTACCATGGACTCCTCCAGAACCTTTTCTACACGGATTTTCAGCATACCGGAGGTATTCACGCAGCCGGAAACAACCTCATCGCCATATTTGCGCTTCACAGGCACAGGCTCGCCGGTTACCGGGGAAGTATCTACCAGACTTTCGCCGTCGATAACAACACCGTCCAGAGGAATACGGTCGCCTACGCGCACCAGCAGAATGTCGCCTACATGAGCGTCAGCAGCAGGAATAACCTTCACATCTTCGCCTACGAGCAGGTTGACAACCTCCGGACGCAGGTCAACAGCGTCCATAATCTGGCCACGGCTCTTTTCTACCGCACGCTGCTCAAAATATTCGCCCACACGATAGAAGAACATAACGCCAACAGCCTCTTCCCAAGCCTGAATTGCAAACGCACCTAATGTTGCAACGGTCATGAGGAAGTTTTCGTCAAATACATTGCCCTTTGCAATATTCTTCAAGGCAGTCAGCACAATGCGTCCGCCCAGCAGAATGTAAGCAAAAATCAGGAAGTACATATGATATGCTTCCGGTACCAGTCCCAGCCATTCGGTAATGATGAATACTGCACCGCCAAGTACGATTTCGATAATTGTCTGTTTTTCGCTCAGCTCGGAGAAGATACCGCCGGATTTTTTGCGTTCCTCCAGCTCAGGAGCCAGAGAAGGCTTGCTTTCAGCCTCCAGCAGAACAACACCCTCTTCTACCTTATCAGTTACAGCCTGCATTTTCTCCAGCAGACCGTTGTAATTTTTAGCACTTACGCGCAGCTTTTTCGTAGTAAAGGTCAGGGTAGCTTCATCAATCTCAGGCATAGCGTTCAGCGCGCGTTCAATCTTGGCACCGCAGTTAGCGCAGTCCAGATTTTGCACCAAATAGACTCTGCTCTTGCCGCCTAATTGCGGACGGCGGTCACGCGGTACTACCACTACGTCGGACTCAATAGATGTGCAGATTTTTTGAATTTCCGGCAGCAAAGCCTCATGGTCTGCAGCACTGAGGCGCAGCTGCTTGGTAGCAAAGCTTACGTTGGCATAGGTTACGCCCGGCAGCTCTTTAATTTTATATTCCATTTTGGCAGCGCAGTTGGCACAGCCAAGGTTTTGCAGAATATATACACGCTTAATTTTATCGGCATCCGGCATACGGCAGGTGCAATTAGCCAGGCTTTCGCCGCATACATCGCAGTATTCCTCATGCGGATGGCAGATTTCGCAATTACAGTCAGCAGGATGACCGGGAACGTGATGTCCGTGTGCATGAGCATGTTCGTGGCCATGGTCGTGACCGCAACCGCATTCGTCGCCGTGTGCATGAGCGTGTTCATGCTCATGCTCATGGTCGTGTCCGCAACCGCATGCGTCGCCGTGTGCGTGAGCATGTTCGTGCTCGTGCTCATGGTCATCGCCGCAGCCACACTCGTCGCCATGCGCGTGAGCGTGTTCGTGCTCATGGTCGTGTCCGCAACCGCATTCGTCACCATGTGCGTGAGCGTGTTCGTGCTCGTGCTCATGGTCGTGTCCGCAGCCGCATTCGTCACCATGTGCGTGAGCGTGTTCATGCTCGTGGCCGTGGTCATGTCCGCAACTGCATTCATCACCGTGCGCGTGAACGTGTTCATGTTCGTGCTCGTGATTATGCTCATGTTCATTACCACAGCAGCAATCATCGCCATGCTCATGTGAATGCTCTTCATGTTCATGGTCATGGTCATGATCGTGTCCGCAACCGCATGCATCACCATGAGTATGCTTAGGCACATGTCCCATAGTTTTATGATCATGGTCCTTGCCGCAGTGACCGCAGGTGCAGCCTTCCGGATGCTTGCTGTAATCCTCTACACTATTGATATAGCCGTCAATATGACGAAAAGCTCTTACATCGCCGGCACCGTTACGGATATCTTCTAAATCTTTCTTCATTACATCTGCCACCTTTCTTTTCAGGTTATCTCGCTCTTCATATGAGTATCTATTCATATATAATGTAAAAAATAATAGGAAAGGTGATAACACCTTTCAGTAAATTCTTTGATACCTATATTATAACACAAATAACGTATGAGTCAATACTCACCCATGAAATTAGTGATAAAAATTCCTAAGAAAAAAATGGGTACAGCATTCGCCGTACCCACTATAAAAATTGATGGAGAAAATTACTTTTAAGGAAGCTCTACGCTTACGCATATCGCATTATGACTATATATTAGTCAAACAGATGGCAGGCAACCCAATGGCCGTGCTCAACCTCTTTCAGCTCAGGCTTAACCTGTACGCAATGCTCGGTGCAGTGCTCGCAACGGCTGGCAAACGGGCATCACGGCGGCAAGTCCAGCGGACTCGGGATTTCGCCTTCCAACGGCTCAATCTTTTCACCCGGCTTGAAGTCTACCTTAAATACAGCACCCATAAGTGCCTTGGTGTACGGATGCTTGCATTGTTCTGCAATACGTCCGTGCTCCAGCCATTCTACTACGTTACCCAAGTACATTACCGCAACCTGATGGCACATCAGGTCTACCAGACCAAGGTCATGGGCAATGAACAGGTAGGTAATATTTTTTTCTTTTTGAATGCGGCACAGCAGCTCGCAGATTTTTTCCTGTACGGAAACGTCCAGCGCACTGGTTGCCTCGTCGCAGACAATAATCTTCGGTTCCAGTGCCAGAGCGCGGGCAATGCCCAAACGCTGACGCTGACCGCCGGACATGCTGTGCGGATAGCGGTCCTTGAACTCGGCAGGCAGCTCAACCATTTCCAGCAGCTCTGCTGCCTTAGCGTCTACCTCGCTGTTTTTAATCAGGCCGAAGTTTTTCAAAGGCTCAGTGAGGATATCCTTAACGAGCATCTTCGGGTTGAAGGCAGCAGTAGGATCCTGGAACACCATCTGGATGTTCTTTCTGTCCTGACGCAGCTGTTCGCCGTTAGATTTCATCAGATCATGGCCTTCGAAAATTGCTTCACCGCTGGTAGCAGGGTGAATACGCAGCAAAGTACGCACCAGGGTACTCTTACCGCAGCCGGATTCACCGATGATGCCAAGTGTACGGCCTTCGTATGCACGCAGATTGATATCGTTGCAGGCAGTCAGAAACTTGCCGCCGTCAACTGCGAATTTTTTGGTCAGGTGGTTAATCTCCAGTACCAGTTTTGCACGCTCATAGGCCGGTTTTTCATTATTGCTCATAATATGTCGTCCCTCCTATGACTGGTACTGCCTTCAGCAGCTGTTTTGTATAATCATCCTGCGGATTGCGGATAACGTCCTCACGCTTGCCATATTCCACAACATGACCGCCCTTCATAACCATCAGCTTGTTGGATACATAGGAAGCAACGCCCAGGTTATGCGTAACCATGATAACGGCAACACCGTATTCGTCACGAATATCAACAATCTGGCGGATAATCTGCGCCTGAGTAGTTACGTCCAGCGCACTGGTAGGTTCGTCGGCCAGGAGGATTTTCGGACTGAAAATCATTGCCATAGCGATACCAACACGCTGACGCATACCACCGGACAGCTCGAACGGGAAACTGTTCATAATATTTTCCGGGTTCGGCAGGCGCACGTTAGTCAGCATATCACAGCACATCTTGTAAGCCTGGTCCTTAGACTTGTCCGGCTGGTGAGCCTGCACATAGTCGATGAACTGCTGGCCGATGCGGCGGATAGGATTAATCATGTTGCCACTGTCCTGGAAAATCATGGACATCTCACTGCCATACATTTTGCGCCATTCATCGGGGGTATTTTTCAATACATCCTTGCCGTCAAAGACGATGCTGCCGCGGCTAACGCGGCCAGCACCAGGCAGGCAACCCATAATAGCGCGGATAACGGTGGTTTTGCCACTGCCGGACTCGCCGACGATGGACATAATCTCGCCCTTATCCAATTCTAAGCTGGCACCGGTTACGGTGAGCTTGTCACCATAGCTGATGTCTAAATCTTTTACTTCAAGTAGCATTAAGCGTTACCTTCTTTGTAAATTATTAGTTAGCAGATTTGATATCTTTGGTCAGCCAGTAGTAATCGCAAGGCAGGATTTCTGCGTTAGCAATGGATTTGTTGGAAACCATGTTGGTTTGCGGATGACCAAATACCAGAGAAGCTGCATCGTCGAGGATGAGTTTTTGCATTTCGATAACCAGCTCACGACGTTTAGCCGGGTCAAATTCTACGCCCAGTTTATCGGACAGAGCATCAAATTTCGGATTGCTGTAGCCGGAGCCGTTCTGCTCTTGACCGGTCTTGAGGTACATGTTCATGAATACTTCAGGATCGCCAGCCTGCAGAGTCAGTACGTTAGAAATCAGCAGGTCATATTCGCCTTTACGGCCGATACCATCAAGTACGTTGTAGTCAACGTTCTTCAGGTTAACTTTAATGCCGACTTTCTTAGCATCAGCCTGAGTAGCTTCTGCATACAGAGGCAGCTCAGCACGGCCGCTGTAGAATACGAAGTCCAGCTCCAGGTTCTTGCCGTTTTTATCAACATAGCCGTCGCCGTTGGTATCTTTCCAGCCAGCTTCAGCAAGCAGCTTTTTAGCGCTTTCAACATTGTATTGGTTTTTGTCGTATTTGTAGAGTTCATCATAACCGTAGTCAACAGAAGGCGGCAGGTACGGACCACCGGGAACGAAGGTGTCTTTCAGCAGAACCTTGTTGTAGGTTACACGGTCCAGAGAACGCAGCAGAGCTTCGCGGACTTTGATATCGCCCAGCGGTTTATCCGGACGTACATTCAGACGAGCAAGTACGTCACGCAGGGAAGCGATATTGGAGATGTTGTATTTATTTTTGTCTTTGAACAGCTGCAGATCGCCTGCTGCAATGTTAATAGCGAAGTCGATTTCTCCTTTTTGCAGAGCCATAGCACGGGTATTAGGATCGTCGATGGTCAGGATATCAACCTCTTTAAACGGAACCTCGCCATCCCAGTATTTTTCGTTTCTAACCATTTCAGCCTTAGCTTTGCTGTAAGATTTTACTGCATAAGGACCGGTGCAGATAGCGCCTTGTTTTGCGGTATCACGGTCTTTAATGGTTTGGGTATCAACAATGATGAACAGAGGGTCACCGAGCATACCGGGCAGCGTCGGAACAGGTTTTTTAGTTTTGATGATAACGTTTTGGCCTTCACCTTTGATGGATTCATACTCGAACATGGATTTTGCACGAGCTGCTTTTTCAAAAGTACGTTGGATAGAAGCTGCTGCCAGTTCACCGGTCAGCTTGGTGCCGTTGGAGAAGCAAGCCTTATCATTAATGTGGAAGGTCCAGGTCAGCTTATCGTCGGAAATAGACCATTTATCAGCCAGCCACGGAGTAACATTCATTTTTTTATCGAATTTAACCAAGCATTCGCCCAAGCCGTAACGCATTACAACCCAGCCAAAGTAGTTATCAGTGGTTTCCAGGGAGTCAGCGAAGTTGGTAACACCAAATTTTGCGGTATCCTTATGCTCAGCTTTTTTGTCGCCGCCGCAACCTGCTGCTGCAAATGCCATTAAGCCGATCATAGCCGCTGCTGCGGTAACTTTAAACATTTTTTTCATTAGTCATTTCTCCATTTCATATACTCATATACATTTTTAACCGGCAGCCTTCTGCCGGATATTAAAAACTAAAGCAAAAATCCTTAATCCTGTACGTCATTACGCGGGTCAAGTACGTCACGCAGATTATCGCCCCACAGGTTAAAAATTACTACGGTTACAAAAATTGCCAGACCGGGGAAGACCATCAGCCACGGAGCAGTCTGCAGCTGTTGACGGCCCTCGTTCAGCATCAGGCCCCATTCGGGAGCAGGCGGCTGACTGCCAAAGCCCAGGAAGGACAGGCTTGCAAGCTCCATCATCAGAGCACCAATATCAGCTGCTGCGGTGATAACCATCATCGGCAGGATATTCGGCAGGATATGTACCCAAAGAATGTGCGGTGAGGTACCGCCATTAACGATGGCTGCTTCTACGTAATCACGACTTTTAATCTGCAGCACCAGACTGCGGGATAAACGCGCATATTTTGTCCAGCTGACAATCGTCAGTGCAATTACTGCGTTGACAAGGCTGCCGCCCATAATACCGGCTACTGCTATAGCCAGAATCATGCCAGGGAAGGAAATCATCATATCAGAGATACGCATGATAACCATATCCACCTTACCGCCAAAATAACCGGAAATAACACCCATGGAGGTACCAACGATAAATACGCTGGCTACCAGGAACAATACACCGCTCAGGGAAGCACGCGCGCCGTACAGCACACGGCTGAAGCAGTCACGGCCTAACTTATCTGTACCAAAAAGATGTTGTGCACCTGGTTCCAGAAAAGCATCTTTCATAACAGCATGAGTCGGGTCATAAGGAGCAATTACCGGAGCTGCGATTGCTATCAGCAGCAGGCAAAGCACCAGAACAGAGGTCACGGCAAAAGCACGGTTGGTTTTAAAACCATTAATAATTGTTTCCATCTGCTTTTACCTTACCTTTCTCAGACGCGGATCAAGATAGTTGTAAGAGATATCAACAATGAGGTTGATAACCATATACATCAACGCAATCCACACAACAACACCCTGTACTAGCTGGAAGTCACGGTAGGTGATTGCTTCAATCGCCAGACGGCCAAGGCCGGGCCATTGGAATACAATCTCGATAACCGCAGTACCACCCAGAAGGTTACCTAAAGACAGACCTAAAAGCGTAATCAGCGGCAGCAGAGCGTTCGGAAGAACCTCTTTCCACAGGATATGGCTTTCACTCATTCCACGCGCACGTGCACCAACAACATAGTCCTGATGCAGCTCCTCCAGAATAGCAGCACGCACCTGACGTGTATACTTGGAAGACATCGCAAAGGCCAACGTTGCCGCAGGCAGGATAATCGTGTCGACACCAATCGTACCACCGACAATCGGAAACAGATCAAGCTTCAGACCAAAAATCCACAGCAGCATCAAGCCAACCCAGAAGCCAGGCATTGATACGCCAAAGAAAGTAAAGCTGCGTACTACATAGTCAAACCAGCCGCCACGTTTAACTGCGGAATAAATGCCGGCAGGAATAGATACCACCAACATCATTGCAATGGAAGCCAGAGACAATAGGATAGTACCGGGCAGACGCTCGAACAGCTCCTCAACAACAGGCTTTTTAGCCATAAAGGAGAAACCGAGGTTGCCATGCAGCGCACGACCCAACCAATCCAGATACTGGAAGAAGAAGGGCTTGTCCAGACCTAATTCTGCACGCAGTGCATCAATTTCGGCCTGACTTACAATAATATCCTCGTTACCTGCAATCATCTGGCGAGCTACATCGCCAGGGGCCAGCATTACCAAAGCAAAGGTAATAAAGCTGATACCCAGCAGAACAAGGATGATCTGCCCCAGTCGGGACAGAAGCTGCTTTTTCGTCAAAGCACATCATCTCCATCAAAAAAAATTACCCTTCCTGCAAAATGAGCGCAGAAAGGATACATAATTACAATGTGCACAATTGTAATTATCTATATATTTCCGTCGCTAGCAGGAATATATCAACTGAGGAAATCAACCTGACTTAGCCTTGCGGCATCACAGTGGCTTGACCGCTACGGATTTGCACCGTATTCCGATTATTACCTGCATAGGCAGGCACCTCAGAAGAGTATAGATTTGTAAAAGTTCCTTATATCGGCAAAACAAATAATAAGCTAACACTTATAGATTTATAATAGCACTAATTCTCATTATTTGCAACAAATTTGTTACAAAAGGGTTGCTTAGGCAAACTCTCTTCTCAAAGAAGACAAATAAAATAAAAGTATTATTGACTGAGACAGCATAAAGCCCAGCAAGGCCAGCCATAGTCCGCTGTTGCCCCAAAGCGGCACCAGCTGCCACTGCAAAAGGTAAAATACTAAGAGTGCCATCAGCATCATGTTGCGTACCGGTGCGGTTCTGGTAGCTCCGCAGAAAACTCCGTAAAGCACCATGCCTATACCGGCGCAGACAGGATAGAACAAAACGAAAACATTGTAGGTCATAGCCATCGCTACAACCTCTTCGATATTGGTAAACAGGCGGATAAAGAATTCATTGCTCAAGTGATAGCCGAGCATCAGGATAGCAGCCAGCACTACCAGCCATTTGAAGGTCATTTTTATGGTAGCGGCAAACAGCTTGGCGTTATTTGCACCTACCGCACGGCCGCTGAAAATCGCCGCGCCGTTCGCCATGCCGTCAATCAGGTAGCTCATAATATCCTTAAGCTGCAGCAGCACAGCGTTGGCTGCCAGCACCACAGTACCGAAGGAAGCTCCCACCGCCGCAATAATGTTGTTTACGGTCAACAGGCAGGCAGTACGAATCATCAGGTTCACATTCACCTGCAGCATGCCGATAAACTCACGCCAATCCAGCAGCTCACTCCAAGGCAGCGCCTTGTAATCAAAATCACCGTAATAGTACATCAGTACTATGCTCAAAATACCGCCGTAAAGCTGACTTAGCAAGGTAGCAAAAGCCACGCCCGTAATATCCATATGCAGCCAAAAAACAAACCAGATACTCAGCGCCATGTTCAGCACGTTCATGGAAACCTGCATAAACACACTCGCCCGCACCCGCGTCTGGCCCATGAGCCAACCAAGAGCCACATAGTTACCAAAAACCAGCGGTGCACCCCAGATAAGGATGTAATAATAATCACGGCACAGCTCGTTGACCTCCGGTGCAGCACCAATCATGGCCAGATACAGTTCCAAAATCGGCTTTTGAAACAAAATGCAGCAGGCACTTATCAGCATTGCCAGAACCAAAGGCTTAAAAAATGCTAGCATACCAAGTCTTTTATCGGCAGCGCCAAAGGCCTGTGCCGCATAACCGGTAGTACTCACACGTAAAAAACCAAATAACCAATATAAATTGTTGAACAAGATAGCTCCAAGAGAAACTGCTGCAATATATTTAGGGTCCGGAAGCTGTCCCATAACTGCTGTATTCACCGCACCCATTAAAGGCTGCGTCATTGTCGACAGCATAAACGGTATTGTCAATCCCAAGTATTCCCTATCAGTCAGCAGGCTCACTTTATCTATCTCCCTTGTTTATTCGCACTAAATTTTATTTTAAAAATCATCTTGTGTGAATAGCTTATCATATGTTATAATTTATTGCAAGTAAAAAAAGTAGCAATTGCCAAAAATATTTCTGCGGAAATTTTGCCATTCTTCGCAAAAGAAAAATTTATACGCCATTGCTTAATTTTTTAGGCTTTAGTTAGCTAACGCTAATAGAAAAATTATTTTAAAAAGTATGAGAAATATATCAAAGGAGTGAGCACATGTCTGACACACTAACGGTATGTGGACTGACCATTGAACGTGGCACTAAACTGCGCACGTATCTGCCTGTCCCGGACACCAATGTAAAAATCCCCCTGACTATTATCAATGGCGAAAAAGATGGCCCCACCCTGCTTATTACCGCAGGTATTCACGGCGGCGAATACCCCGGTATCGCAGCAGCAATGGAGCTGGGCCGCGATATTGAGCCTGAGCATGTAGTAGGCTGCCTGATTATGATGCACCCTGTCAATATCCAAGGCTTTTGGGCACGTCGCGAAATGATTGTGCCCGAAGACGGCAAAAACCTTAACCGTGTTTTCCCCGGCGATCCCACGGGAACGCTTGCCGATAAAACTGCATATTTAATCAGCAACAACTTTTTCCCGATTGCTGACTTTTATGTAGACATGCACAGCGGCGATATCCACGAAAGCCTGCATCCCTATGTTTACTATCCCGGCCAGCCTACGCCTGAGGTAGAAAAGAAATCACGTTCTGTGGCACGCGTACTCGATATGGAATATATGGTACGCTCGTTGGCAACCGGCGGTGCCTATAACTACGCCGCCAGCACCGGACTGCCTTCTATTCTTATTGAACGCGGCGGCGCCGGCCTCTGCCTGCACGAGGACATTGAAGCCTATAAGGACGATATCCGCAATATCCTGCGTAAGCTGAAAATGTTCTCCCTGCCTGTAAAGCCACGCCATCACTCTCCGCGTGATGTAGAAAATCTTATTTATCTGGAAGCGCTGGAAACAGGCTGTTGGCTGCACCATATCCACAGCGGCGATTTTGTTGAGGAAGGCCAGGTTTTGGGACGCATTACCGACGTTTTCGGCAATACGCTGACAACATATTACGCAGAGCAGACAGGTGTAATCCTTTACGTCTGCCCGGCACTGGCATCTCCCAAGGGCACCATTCTTGTAGCCTACGGCACCATCAAGGAATTTGATGACGAAGAGTAAAATTTAATTTTTCCGGTCTGTTAATACAGACCGGATTTTTTTATAAGTAACAGCTTAACTGCATAAAAATGCGCAACAGACATCAGCATCTGTTGCGCAATAAAATCAACAATTTAATAGCTATATGACAGCTTAAAGCTTAATTACCAAAGTAAGAGCTGTAAATATTTTTGTATTCACCGCTGCGCTTAACCTCTTTCAGCGCTTCGTTAACCTTCTTCACAAGCTCCTGGTTGCCGTTGGCAACTGCCATACCATATTTGTCTTTATCCAATACGGTCTCACCGGCAAATTTAACTTTAGCACCATAATTATGAGTGATGAAAAAGCTGGCAACTATTTTAGAAGCAACAAGTGCATCAGCCTTGCCCGCAGCAACAAGCTTAATACCTGCTTCCGTATCGCGCACAGGCACTACCTTAACATCCTTAGCCTTAGATTTCAAAAGCTCTTCAGCATAGCTGCCTTCCTCAGCAACAACTGTCTTGCCTGCCAAGGCTGAAAAATCATCCCCCAGCTTGGAATTTTTGCTTACGATAACTTTATAGCCGTCCTCTGCATAAGCTTCACTGAAATCAACCAAACGCTCACGCTCCGGTGTAATACTCAAAGCAGCAACAGCCATATCATATTTTTTATCCTGCAGGCCTGTTAAGATATTCTTAAAATCAACATTTACAAATTCAACCTTCTCATAACCCATCTGCTTAGCCACTGCCTTTGCCAGTGCAATATCAAAACCTGTATGTACCTTACTTTGCTCCTGATAAAATTCGAAAGGCGGAAAGTTCGCATCTGTTGCCACCTTCAGTACCTTGCATTCCGGTGCCTGAGATGCGTTTTTCTCATTGCTGCCGCCACAACCGGCCAAAGCAAAAGCCATAACAACACAGAACATCAGCATAAAAAATTTCTTCATACCATTACCTCCACTACGATATTCTTATTGATAATCTATACGATTTATACCGATAACCATATTATATCTCTTTTGAACAATATGTCAATATTTATTCATGTATTTGTATGATTTTCTTGCTGCTATCCATTGTCCTATAAAGTAACCCTTTGTTAACCTCGGGCCATGGTTAGCAATTAATCTCTATGCAGGAAATTTTTCTGTAAAAAATTGTAAGAAATTTTACAAAAAAACTCTTGACAAAGCCTTTGCTAACCGCTTATAATTCAGATAATCTCTTTGCACTGCAATTTAGCTACAGTACAAACTGATCAGGCGGTAAACCTTCTTCCGGGTTTTTGCAGCCGGGCCCTTTGGGAAGCAGACCTTGACGCAACGTCTGCGGGACAGTTAACTACTATCTCGCAGGCGTTTTTTGTATGTATAAGGCCTGCAAAAATGCAAAGACCACTTTAGGAGGTTTTATTATGAAATTTGAAAACGATGCTGAAAGAATCGCTATGATTGTTTCCATCAACAGTATTATCGGTAATCTGCTTTTATCATTGGGCAAGCTTATTGCCGGTTTCGTCGCCCAATCCGCCGCTATGGTTTCTGACGGTATCCACTCTGCGTCCGATGTTTTCGGTACCCTCATTGTTATGGCCGGCGTAAAATTTTCCAACAAGGCTTCGGATGATGACCATCCTTACGGCCACGAGCGTATTGAATGCATTGCAGCTATTCTTTTGGCAATAATCCTGACGATTATCGCCCTGCTCATCGGCTACAGTGGTTACGAAAAAATCGTAGGTGACCCGGCTGAGCTAGAGGTCCCCGGACAGCTTGCTCTGTGGGCAGCCATTATTTCCATTGTTGCTAAGGAAGCAATGTTCTGGTACACCCGCAACGCTGCACAAAAAATCAATTCCGGCGCACTGATGGCAGAAGCATGGCATCACCGCAGTGACGCCATGAGCTCCGTCGGCGCTTTCATCGGCATTTTGGGCGCACGCATGGGCTATCCTATTTTAGACCCCATCGCCAGCCTGGTAATCTGCGTGATGATTTTATATGCTGCCTACGAAGTATTCAAGGATTCTATGGATAAAATGGTTGACCGCAGCTGTGATGAGGAAACAGCAACCGCTATGGAAGAGCTTGTTTCCCGTGTTCCCGGTGTAGAGCATCTCGACAGTCTGCACAGCCGTCTTTTCGGCAGCCGTATCTACGTTGATATTGAAATCAGCGTCAAGGATAACCTTACCCTGCTGCAGGCACATCACATCGCAGAAATGGTCCACACTGCCGTTGAAGCCAACTTCCCGCTGGTAAAGCACTGCATGGTGCATGTCAATCCTTTAAGTGAAGACAGCCATGAAGCCTGCACTATGCTGCCGCCGGATTTACGTCCGCACGATCAGAATAATTAAACAAACGCTTCTTAATTATATCCACAATAATTTTTAATAATATTTTTTTGATATACCCTCTTGACAAGCTATCTTAAGGGGGTATATAATTTAGGCAATCAATGAGTGATTGCTCATATGTACGGTAATGTTTCCCAATAAATGTATGGAGGTATCTGCTAATGAAAAAGATGTTATTTATTCTTGTCAGCATGCTGTGCCTGCTTTTATCAGCCGGCTGCGGTAGCGACAAACAGGCAGCGCAAGCACCTGCCACCGACAAGATACTGCGTGTGGCAACATCACCTGCTTCTCCGCCCTTTGAGCTTTATCTCAAGGAGCAAAATAAATTTACCGGCTTTGATATTGATTTAATCAACGATGTAGCTAAAAAAATGGGCTATAACAAGGTTGAATTTATCAATACCCCGTTCGACGAGCTTCTGCCCGGTCTTAATCATAAGAAATATGATATTGCCATGAACAACTTCAGTAAAACCAAGGCACGTTCCATTGACTATGCTGCAAGTGATTCCTATGCCAAGGCTGCTTTTTCTATTGTTGCCAAAAAAGGCAGCAACCTCAAAGCAGACATCGACAGCATGAACGGCCGTAAGGTTGCCATCAAAAAAGGTGCTTCTGCCGAACGCGTCGCTAAATCCTTCCCCGGCAGCATCATTGTTGAATATCCGGAAAATGCCAGCGCTTTACATGCAGTAGAAACCGGCGAAGCAGATTACGCTATCTGCGGTAACCTGACCACTGCTTACTATATGACTCATACCGATGACGACAATTGCCTGCAGGTTGTAGGCCATTCCGAACGCCAGGATGATCTTGTTGTCTATGCTGAAAAAGGAAATGAAGAGCTGATTAAAAAGTTTAACGTTGCTTTGAGCGACTATAAAAAGAGCGGCGAATACAAAAGACTCATCAAATTCTACTTCGGCGATATCGAAAAACAGTCCTGATACACCCCTAACTCAGCTAAAAGCTAATAGCTTATATATATCACACCCCTTACAATACTCTTTTTATAATACTCCTTATCAGCCGGCATCCCCTAAAGCCGGCGAACAAACACTCAACTCATTAAAAAGCAGAAAAGCCTTGCAGTAAGTCCAAACTGCAAGGCTTTTTTGCTGTATTTTTATATTCAGTTTAATCCTCCGGATGCAGCTTAATGCAGGACGCACGCACAGCCCTATGCCAGCCGCGCAGCAGATGATTGCGCGTTTCTTCATCCATAGCAGGCGTAAACGTCTGCTCAATAACGTGATTGCCCTTAATCATTTCCTTGTCATCCCAATAGCCAACCGCCAGACCTGCAAGATAAGCAGCGCCCATAGCCGTTGTTTCAATGCAGCTCGGGCGTTCTACCTTAACATTGATGATGTCCGCCTGCGTCTGCATCAAGAAGCTGTTGGCACAGGCACCGCCATCAACCTGCAGCGAGCTCAGCTTAATACCGCTGTCCTCTTCCATAGCCTTCAGTACGTCATACACCTGATAAGCAATAGCTTCGAGCGTTGCACGTACAATATGATTACGGTTAACACCGCGCGTAAGGCCGACAATCGCACCGCGCGCATATTGGTTCCAATGCGGAGCACCCAAGCCTACAAAAGCAGGAACCATGTAGCAGCCGTTGGAATCTGGTACAGATTTTGCCATCGCCTCGGATTCGGCAGCATTGCGAATCAGTCCCAGCTCATCACGCAGCCATTGGATAGCAGCACCGGCAACGAAAATGGAGCCTTCAAGCGCATATTCCACCTTGCCGTCCACGCCCCAGGCGATAGTTGTAACAAGACCGTTTTTGCTGTCAACAGGCTTTTCGCCGGTATTCATCAGCATAAAGCCGCCCGTGCCATAGGTATTTTTTGCTTCACCGGGTGCAAAGCAGGTCTGTCCGAACAGCGCACATTGCTGGTCGCCTGCAGCGCCGGCGATAGGAA
>OHIN01000270.1_pt1 | contig 39653 bp, 37 predicted proteins | sample 1568261 | NCBI WGS metagenome assembly OHIN01 (sample SAMEA3879578, study PRJEB24766) | human gut metagenome | biome: human-associated habitat; feature: feces | place: USA | collected 1985/1987
CTATCGATATTTTGGTGAACAATGCAGGTATTATCCGTCGTGTTCCTATGCACGAGATGGATGCTGCTGATTTCCGTCGTGTAATTGACATCGACTTGAATGCTCCATTCATCGTTGCTAAGGCTGTTTTGCCGGCTATGATGGAAAAACGTGCAGGTAAGATCATCAACATCTGTTCTATGATGTCTGAATTGGGTCGTGAAACTGTATCTGCTTACGCTGCCGCTAAGGGTGGTTTGAAGATGCTGACTCGCAATATCTGTTCTGAATATGGTGAATACAACATCCAGTGTAATGGTATCGGCCCGGGTTACATCGCTACTCCGCAAACTGCTCCTCTTCGTGAGCCGCAGGCAGACGGAAGCCGTCACCCATTCGATTCATTCATCTGCGCTAAGACTCCTGCCGGTCGTTGGTTGGATCCGGAAGAACTGACAGGTCCTGCCGTGTTCCTTGCTTCTGAAGCTTCTAACGCTGTTAACGGTCACATTCTCTACGTAGATGGTGGTATTCTTGCTTATATCGGAAAACAACCGAAATAATAGCTGATAGAAGAAATTCCGGTAAGGTGATAGAATGGCAAAGAGCATCCTCTTTTCATCTGTCACCTTATTTTTTATTATTCCCTTTGCAGGAGCTATATGGCCGATTTATTGGACATATATGCCCAACGTGTTGAACATATAGCTCCAACACGTTGGATATATATAGCTGACGCGTTGGAGCTATACATCCAACATGCCGGATATAATAGCCTCTGATTTGCAAAGTATATGTTATTCATTCAATGTAGACTAATTATGAGAAAGATATTAATTCTGTTTGTTGTAGCCTTGATTGGTTTTGCTTCTTGTGCCGACAGCAAGCAGTCAATGACAGTCACAGTGACCAATTCTTTGGCTCTTGAACGGGCAGGGGAGATGGTTGAAGTGCCGATGAGCGATGTGGTCGCTAAATTGAAACTGGCGGATACGGCACAGATTGTGGTGCTTGACGTCGACGGTCAGCAAGTGCCTTATCAGGTGACGTATGATGAGAAGGTGGTCTTCCCCGTTACGGTAGGGGCAAACAGTGCGGTTACTTATACCATTCAACCGGGCACACCGGCACCTTTTGATGTCATTGCTTGCGGTAAATACTACCCCGAACGTCTGGACGACGTAGCCTGGGAGAATGATCTTGGCGGATTCCGTGCTTATGGTCCTGCTTTGCAGGCTCGTGGAGAACGTGGTTTTGGCTATGATCTTTTTACGAAGTATAATACTACGGAGCCGATTTTGGAATCTCTGTATGCTGAAGAACTTAATCCTGAAAAGCGTGCCAAGATAGCCGAACTGAAAAAGACAGATCCGAAAGCCGCTTCCGAATTGCAGAATGCCATCTCTTACCATATCGATCATGGATACGGTATGGATTGCTATGCCGTAGGTCCCACGTTGGGCGCCGGCGTTGCCGCTTTGATGGCAGGTGACACTATTATCTATCCTTACTGCTATCGCACACAGGAAATCCTTGATAATGGTCCGCTGCGTTTCACGGTGAAGCTGGAGTTTTATCCGCTGGTGGTCCGTGGAGATTCTAACGTGGTGGAAACACGCGTCATCTCCTTGGATGCAGGTTCTTATCTAAATAAAACAGTTGTTTCATATACCAATTTGAAAGAAGCAATGCCGGTAACTACAGGACTTGTATTGCGTGAACCGGACGGTGCGGTTGTGGCAGATGCTGCAAATGGCTATATCACTTACGTAGATCCTACAACTGACCGTAGCGGTGCAAACGGTAAGATATTTGTGGGTGCTGCATTCCCTGCACAGGTAAAAGAGGCGAAAGTGGTTCTTCTTTCCGAAAAGGAAAAGAAAGATCGTGGTGGAGCCGACGGTCATGTGCTGGCTATCAGCGAATATGAGCCTGGTTCTGAATATACTTATTACTGGGGATCTGCCTGGGATAAGGCGGCTATCAAGACTCAGGATGCGTGGAATAAATATATGGCTGAATATGCGCAGAAATTGCGTACTCCGTTGGCGGTGGCATATTAATTAATGTGCTGAATTGCTTATACAGTCAAAAAAGAAGGATTGTCGGGGTGTGACGAAACGCCCTCTTTAATTTCTTTTGCTCACTGAATACGCGATTCATTATTGAATATCATGCGTCTTTTCTAATAGATGAAGCAAAGGTTTCTTTTTATCAAAGGAACCTTTGCTTATTTTTATCTTTCTGAAAAAGAAAGAGAATTAAGAATGTGTCTTTCTGGAAAAGAAAGATAATGTCCTTGAGCTATCTTGTAAAAGCGTGTTGTTCGTAATATTCGTATGTCGTTCCGTCTTCTTTCTCTTTCTCACGAAGTTCATAGACTAATTCATTCTCTGTCATTGTGGTCACTGTCCACACTTCTGTGTAATTATCCTCTTCAGTGTCGATGAGAGTCAGCTTATTACCGGAGTAGCTCCATGTACCGTGATAATAATTAGTACTTCCGGAGGAGTTGTAGACATCTTTTTCTACATACGTACCATCTTCCTTGAACTCTATGGAATAACGGTTGGTTCCATTTACAAAATCTTCTTTAGAGTCACTTACCTTTTCACCATCTTCCCATTCTTGTGAAAGATAATACACTCCATTCCATGTTCCTAACAATAAATCGCGTGAACCGACAGCGTCATCGTCGTCATCGCCACAGGAATAAATGCTGAACGACAGTAATACTGCAACTATGCAAACGGTTGCTTTCCAGATTGTTTTCATAATAAATTGTTTTAATTGTTTGATTTTGAGATGATTTGTTTTTATGGGATTATTTGATAATCGTTTCCACATGTCCATTCTTGAAGAATAGGTAGAACGAGCTGGAATACATCCATTGCACTTCTCCATTTGATTCTTGAATAGTCTGCGGTTTGCCGAAGGCCAGCAGACATTCATCTTCCGTCATGCCTTTCACCGGCTTGTTGATACTGATTTCATTCCAGTGAGTGATTGGTGAAAGTTGGTTCGTTACGATGAAGTCGAACATTTTATTCAATACTTGCGATTCCACCTGTACGAAGTCATCCATGATTTCTTTGTGAGATGCTTTCTTGTCCGGTTGCAGCTTCTCCATGGGAGTGATTTTTTTCATTATCACTGCTGATGATTCTATCCGTATATTGGAAAGATAGTAGACCAGCTTGCCGTCTTTTACTTGAAACAGGGCTTTGCAATAGTAAGTATTCTTTTGATTTGAGTCTGCTTGCGAGGCAAGTATCAGATCGCAACTGAAGTTTTTAGCCGGCGCGTTTACCTCCGTTATCCCTTCCCGTAGCTGCGGACAGACATTTTTGACGGTCCATAACAGTGCATTAGCGTAGATGTTTACATCTTGCATACCACTGAAAGGGGTAAATCCGCTGACCACATATTTATTGCCGTCTGTACTGACGGGATAGCTCTTTTTCTGTTCGGTGAAAGTCTGTGCTATCAGCGGGATAACTCCCGTCAGCAGATACATGATTGCCAGAAATTGTCGTTTGGTCATCATATTCCGTTATTTTTAAGAAAACAGCATCCACGGCCCTTTTTGCGAAGAGAAAAGATCGTGGACGCTGAATAAATAATATGGTTTATTGAGGTTTGGTTGTCCTTAGAAGGCAATACCTAGACGAATCATAAAGTTACTGGTCTTGAATCCGTCGGCATCGCTGAATGTATCTATGAATCCGCGCTGATAGATGAGATCCAGGTTGAAACGGTCGTACCAGACTCCTACACCGATATTCATACCGGCATCGAAATGATTGTAGTCAACTTCCATGTAATCTGCGTAATCTCCCCAACTGATGCTCTCTCCGTCTGCTTTCATTTTGCTCGTGTAATCGTAGCTGGCAAAGACTCCTACATGCGGGTCGATATGAACATTGTCCGCCACTGCAAATTTCCATCCGAATGTGAACGGAGAGTATTGTATATTATGAGCCATGCACTTCGTGTCTTCCACTTTGAAACCACGGGAGCCGAGTCCAAATTCCATTCCCCAGTATCCTCCTGTGCTGCCTAAAGGCTTCTGGTAGCCAAATGTTGCGTTATATCCGATGTTTGAGTCAGCTCCTTCGGCTCCGTCACCGGAGAAGTTCATGATATTCAAACCTGCACGCAAGAACCATTGTGTGCTGCTGGCTTGCTTCTCTGTTTTGACGATTGCACTTCTGGATGATACGATTTGCGCTTGAGTTCCTACGCACAATAAGAGTGCGGCAATCATTGATAGTACTTTTTTCATTGTTATTTATGTTTTAGTGATTAATTCTTATTCTTAACGACAGGTGCTATCTGGCTTTTTCCATCCGTGGGTGATAACTTCTGCAGACGTATCCATTCATAATCGTCCTGGGTGGCAGGATGCCAGTTGACAAAGATGCCGGGATAACCTACTACTGTAACCGTGTATCCCCCTGTTTTTTCATTATCTTCCACTTTGAAAGTGGCTCCCATGATGACATCGCAGTTGTATTTGATGGTGGACAGATACGTCCCCCATGCACGGATGTTGTCAAGTTCTCCTTTCATGGCGATCTCCACTTCCTCTTTGCTTAGTGTCCATTCATCCTTGATTCGTCCCTTATCTTCCAGTATTTTCACCTCGACAACTGTGGGTTTGACACAAACTTCAGTAACTGCATCGCCTGCACGTGCCTGTGCATCACGAAACTTGAAGACCGTCTTTTGCGCATGGGCTCCGACGGCACAACCGACAACCAGAGCAATAATCAGAAATAGTTTTTTCGTTTTCATGTCCTTTTGTGATTATATGTTAATATGCCTGCAAAGGTATGCGAAAGGAGTATACTACCGGGTGAAAGCATAGTTCCAAGAACGATACGGAATTGTATCCTATTTGGATACACCGGAGGAGCTGCCCGTACTGATGCTGTCGGATAAATCGTGGAAGAAGTCGTGGTTGAGGATGCAGGAGATGCGCCAGAGCAGGTGGATGTCGATATTCTCTTTTCGAATATCTTGTAAACATTGGGGCGTGTGCAGCATAGTTGGGTAGCGAACCAGGTGACGGTGCGTCCCTGTTCGTGAAGCGTGCGTTCAATAAGTTGTCCCGCATGAATCATGTGCCTATTCTGCTTATGTGTGTCCCCCAGACTCCCGTTGGGCGGACAATTCAATCTATTGTTGACAGGAATATATAGAAAAGGCGTGGGAATCTCTCACCTTCGTCCGTTCCGTGTTCAAGGCCTTCGCAATGCCAACTATCGGGAACGAACAACGCAGAAAGCCCACGCCGATATGTACAACACCCGTAGCCTCCCTTTGTTTTCCAAAGTGAGGCACGGATGTATATAAATACACATCAGGAGGACGTCTTTGTTGCTGTTAGTCATTCCGATAGGTCAAAGTTTGCGAAGTTCTGAACACAAATGACAAACGCTTGTAAACGTCTTCTCAATATAAACGTCTCTCCCTCGCCACCCGGAGGCTTTCTGCGGAAGAGACCGTTGCAAATGTATAAAAAAATACGGTTGGAAATGGTAATGTAAATCAGAAACTTTTTGAATGCAGGTTGTTTTGCCCTCTTTTTGCCCTTTTTTTGCCCTTTACCAGGCGAAATGCGGTTGCACTGGCATCTTGTAAGAAAGAGGAGGGATCTTTCAATTTTGGGCACGAAACGGGCTTTAAACTACAAAAGCCGGGGCATAATACCTCGGCTTATATTTTTTCTTCTTGTCAGGGAGCTTTTTTATTCATCAGAAACCTTTTCTTTCTTATCAGGAAGCTCTGCTCTTTTCGAAGTTTCTGTTTTTTCAAAGATTATAACACCTTGAATTCATAACCTTCCTCTTTCAGGAACTCGATGGCACGGGGAAGTGCGTATTGCAGGTTACCGTTGTTCCATGACTTCAGCGAATCGTGGAAAGTGATGATAGAACCGTTTCGCGCATAGCGTTTCACGTTGTTCAGCACTTGTTCCGGGCGCATCCGCTTACTGTAATCGCGGGTCACGAGATCCCACATAATGATGCGGTAATGATAGCGCAACGTATAGTACTGCCTGAATCCCATGTGTCCGTGTGGTGGACGGAAGAGATCGGAATGAATAATATCATCTACCTTTCTGGCATTTGCCAGGTAATCCGGATTGGAATATTCAAATCCACGGATGTGGTTGAAAGTATGGTTACCGATGCGGTGTCCGTGCTCTACCACCATCCGGTATTCATCCGGGTGTTTGCGTATATTGTCGCCTACCATGAAAAAGGTAGCTTTAATATGATGCTTTTCCAGTATTTCCAGTACCCAGGGAGTTACTTCGGGGATGGGGCCGTCGTCGAAAGTCAGATAGACTGCCCGCTCATTCGGGTCCATCCGGAAGATAGCTTGTGGATACAACGCCCGGAAAAGCCAAGGTGGTTGTTCTATAAACATGAGAGTCTGTGTTTTGAAGTATTAGGAAATAAGTATTAAGTATTATACCTTACGGAAAACATGCCGGAAGCTACGTTAATACTTAATACTTATTACTTCATACCTAAATTATTTCCCTTTCATTCTCGTCACGTACTCGTTGTATAGCTGATCGAGTTGCGTAGAGTAATGTTTTGCGAGTTCTTCTGATTTGTATTTTTCCATTAGGCGGACTTCGGCGTCAAGCAAACTGGCGTTGTACACGAAGTTTTCGCTGGCAATGGCAAGCTGGTTATCGTTCAGGCTAAGATACCAGATCATGTATTCGAGCGACTTGTTGGCAAGCTCGTCGATAATCTTGTTGGCTTTCTCGTTCTGTCCCAGTTGATAATAAGACTCTGCCATTTGGAAGGCGCCATTTGCCCAGTCATACGGTACGTTGATTGCCGGAATCATCTTTTCGGCGTAATCGAGTGCAGCGAGTGCCTTGTCCTTCTTACCTTCTTTGATAAGCTGTCCTACGAGCTGCGTGAAGATACGGCGGTGCGTGTAGCACATACGCATCACGTTCTCGTCGATGTAGATACCCGGCTTGTCGATACCGCCGAACTTGAACTTGTTCATCAGGTTGTCGTACATCTTTTCACTGTCGATCTTGCTGTCCAGCTTGTCCGTATCGAACGGAGTGAAGCGGTAGGCGAGACCCTCCTGTGTGAAGTGGTTGCCCATGCCCAGATGGTTTTCGCTTCCTACGGTGATTGCCATATAGATAGGACGTTCCCAGTTAGCGTTGGCAAGCATTTCGAGCATCATCAGCTCACTCTTGTAGAGGGCGCGTTTCGGGTTGCCGTTGGCGTCTCTAAGGGTGATTGTCATGTATTCGGGGATAGAGTCGCCCAGAGCTTCCGGTATTTTCATGCCGGAGCGGCGTACGGCTTCCTTATCTATCTTCATGACGATGCTGTCCGTAGGGATGAGCGGAAGCTGTATCTCTTTTCCTGTCTTCTTGAGAAGTTCTTTCAATTGGTCGTTCTTGCCAAGCATCCAGCGGTTGATGATTTCCTTCAGTTCATAAGGATTCTCACCGAAGATGGAGTGAACGAGCGACAATATGGTAGTGTCTCCCTGTGCAGCCAGTTCGTTTGCCTGTTTGAAATAGCTGTCGATAAGAGCTTTCATTTCCGGACGGATAGAGATATATTCGTTTTGTCCTTCCACGTATTCCACACGGTCCCAAGTGATAGGGAGTGACGGAGAATCGTAGGCCGGACGTTTCATCTGGTCTATATACCAGTCTGTTTGCAGGTAACTTAAGTTACAGGTGCGGGCATCCGTACGGAAACCTTCCGTTTCCTGATTGTACCACAATGGGAAGGTATCGTTATCACCATTGGTGTAGATAATCGGGTTGCCTTCTTCCTGCAAAGTCATCAGGTAGTTCTGTCCGAAGTCGCGGGCAACGAAGCGTCCGCTGCGGTCGTGGTCATCCCATGTCTGTCCCGCCATCTGGATGGGGACGAACAAACAGAGCACTGAAGCCAGAACGGCTGCCGGAAGTTCCTGCATCTTGGCATAATCTCGCAACATGCGGATGATACCTGCCACTCCCATACCTACCCAGATGGCAAAGGCATAGAACGAACCGGCATACGCATAGTCTCGTTCACGGGGTTGTGCAGGAGTTTGGTTGAGGTAGAGCACGATAGCGATACCTGTCATAAAGAACAGGAAGAATACCACCCAGAATTGCTGGATACCTCGCTGGCTATGGTAAGCCTGCCAGAAGAGTCCGATTAAGCCGAGAATCAGCGGCAGACAGTAGAATACATTATGACCTTTATTGTTTTTGAGATCTTGCGGAAGCAATTCCTGGTTACCTACCAGTAGGTTGTCGATAAACGGAATACCGGTGATCCAGTTGCCGTGCTCAATTTCTCCGCTACCCTGTATGTCATTCTGCCGTCCGGCAAAGTTCCACATGAAGTAACGCCAGTACATGAAGTTTAGCTGGTAGGAGAAGAAGAATTTGATATTTTCCCATTGGGTAGGCATGTTTACCATCACCATCTCTCCACACTGGTCGTAAGGAACGTCATATCCCTTGATGTCTACCCATTGTTTGTAGAGCGGTGCGTGTGACGAACTGTACATACGCGGGAAAAGCATATTCTGTGCATATTCGTATTCCACACGTCCGGGAAGTTCGATATAAGAGTCTTTTTCGTCGGGAGAAGTCTTTTCCTTGCGGACAAACTTGCTTCCTGCTTCCGACTGGCGCGGAATACAATAGCCGTCTTTTACGTCGAGTGCCACTTTCGAAGAGAAAGCAGGACCGTAGAAGAGCGGACGGGTTCCGTATTGTTCACGGCCGAGGTATTCGCCTAGGGTGAATATATCCTCCGGTGAGTTTTGATCCATCGGAGTGTTGGCAGTAGAACGGATAACGATCAGTGCGTAAGAAGAATACCCGATTACGATCATCATGGTGCACAGCAGGGCTGTGTTCATGGTGCGGGCGGAAATGCGCCATTTCTCCTTAATCTTGGTCTGAATGTTCGGAGCAAGATAAAGACCCAGTGCAGCGATGACCAAGATTCCAATAACAATACTGCTGGCTCCGTGTCCATAGAACGGGATACCCAGTAGGGCAATCGTCAGGATAAAGGAGATAGCCATGCGTGTTTTGTTCTTTTCGGTATAGCTTTCGTATACACCCCAGATCAGAGCGGCTGCAAGTAGAATAATATAAACCACTACACCTGAATTGAACGACATTCCGAGTCCGTTGACAAACAACAACTCGAACCAGCCGCCTACTTTCACGATACCCGGTACGATGCCGTAAAGCACGGCTGCAACGAGTACCATTGAGCCGAATAACGCAATTAACGAACCTTTGGCGGTAGCGTTTGGAGTTTTCTTGTAATAGTATACCAGTACGATGGCGGGCAGACAAAGCAAGTTCAGCAAGTGAACACCGATACTCAATCCCGTCAGATAGGCGATGAGGATAATCCAGCGGTCGCTATGAGGCTGGTCGGCCACGTCTTCCCATTTCAGAATCAGCCAGAAAACAACGGCTGTAAAGAGTGATGAATAGGCATACACTTCTCCTTCCACGGCACTGAACCAGAACGTATCACTGAATGTATAAGCCAGTGCTCCGACCAGACCGCTACCCATAACGGTAATCATCTGGCCTAAAGACGCTTCTTCTCCGTCTTTCACCATGATATTGCGGGCAAGGTGAGTGATACTCCAGAAAAGGAACAAGATCGTCAGTCCGCTAAACAAGGCGGACATCGTATTTACCATCTTCGCCACTGTGGACGGATCGGATGCAAGTTGTGTGAACAGGTTGGCCGTCAACATAAAGAACGGTGCTCCGGGCGGATGCCCTACTTCCAGCTTGTAAGCTGAAGAAATGAACTCACCGCAATCCCAGAAGCTGGCAGTGGGTTCCATAGTCATCAAATAGACGGTTGAAGCGATCGCAAAAACGATCCAGCCCAACACGTTGTTGATCAATTTATACTTTCCCATACTTTGTATAAAGTGTAATAATTAATTGTCTTAATTCTGTATCCTCACACGGATAGTCGGCCGCAAAGGTAAGCATTTACGTTTAATACCAACGTCCTGATACGCTATAAATTGTGTGGAAGAGATTAGAAATATATTAAAAGAATCCGTTGAATGACAGTCTGAAATCTGTCAGTTTGCCGACATTCGGATGGTGGCAAACTGACATTTGCGGACAGGATTCCATTTAAACTACTCTGTTTACCGTCCCTTCGAGTAAGGCGTTATTATAGTTTGTGTCAACAGCCGCCTGTACCGCACCTTGTCGGCTGTAATGTTATATGCGAATCCGACCAGACTGTTGCTTGCGGATTTTTCAGCCTCTCGTTTTGACGAAAATGAACCTTGAGCCATTTACTTATTCCAAGAAATGGATCGGTATTACATTTTTTAGGCTACCTTTGACCGTTGCCGATGTGGACGAAGGACATTTTGTATTACTGCCTGCCGAAAAATCATTTATTGCGATAGCCATCACATCGACACGACTCATACTCATGCATGCCGGTCCGCTTTCCGAAATGATAACAGACGATCCGGAATGGAATCCGGATCGTCCTGTCATACTCCCTATCTGTCCATCTTTAGCTAAAACCCTATACATAATCGAATATTATCAAAATGAAAAGCGAAGCGAACTGAACTAACGAAGCATAGCTTTTATCAACTCGTTATTTTCCTGATGCAAACTGAAACGTACCTTGTGATCGTCGCCATACTGCCAATCCATTATCGGAACATTGTTTACTAGCACTTCCGACGGGCGCTGCGGAGCGTCGATCTCCAATTCGTATGTCCGTGCTTTGCACATGCCGTTATACGATCCTTCCACTGGGAAAACAGTAAACTCTACTATCCGCTCGCTCTGCTTACATTCAAAACGGGTTGTAGCAATCGCTCCATTTTCATAATCATATGTTTTACCATCATCTTCATACATCGTATAGGAAGAGACATCTTTGGGAAATACTTTCACCATCAAAGTATCCAACGGTTCCTCCCCAATGAATTGCATATCTTTTTGGAACGGTATGATCGCCCCTTCACGTACGAACAGCAACCCTGCACGGTTATCAGGTATTGCATGCTTGATTTCCCTACCGCCAGCCAATTTTTCACCTGTCCAAAAGTCAAACCAGTTCCCTTTCGGCAAGTAGATCGAATCACTGAAGATACCGACCAGAAAACTTTGGCCAAACATATACTGATAGACCATATCATCCGTCTTACGGTCATCAGGAAACATCAAAGGCATGGAGCGTACAACCGGCATACCGGTCTGTGCCCCTTCCAATGCTGCCGAATAAATATAGGGCATCAACGCATAACGCAACTTCACATAATCCCGGTACATTTTCTTTTCTTTCTCTGGGAAATAGAATGGTTGATGCAACGAATACCAACTATTGATCTGCACCCATGGCAAGAAGAGGCCGAAATGAAGACTCTGCAGTTCCTCGTCCTTATTGACATTCATCACGTCGCAAGAAGTATTGAGAAAACCGCTCATACCCAAGTTCAACTGGTCGAACAGAGCCGTACGCCCTCCCCCGTTATCACCGCTGGTGGAAGCGCTCCAATGCTGCGTTCCCGACCACCCGGCAGTATAATGATGCCAAGAACGGAGTCCAGTGTGTTCACGCATCATCTTATACATCTGCTTCGGCAAAAGAATCTGGTTCAAGTTATGCATCTCTTTATCGGTGTGTCCGTTATAATACTTGAAATTCGGATGTTCGTCTATCGTACGTGCCGGGTCCATCTTGAAACCGTCTACACCATTATCCACAAAGTTCTTCAAATGATCCATCCAGTGCTCCTGCCCGGAAAGAGGCTTCCCCATCGCCTTCGCCAACGCATCCTCCTCCGGAACGCTCAGATCATACTCGATACAGAGCCAAAGCCCCATGTGATACCCCATCCCATGCAGACGGCCGATAAGCAGCCGATGGTTTTCTTTCTTCGGATAGCGAGTAGAATCCCAATAAGCTTCAGCCGAAAACTTCTGATAGTTCCATTTCTTTTTAGTCGAAAAATCATAACGTTTCTCCATCCATTGCGGTTCGAGCCAGAATAAGTCGCAAGGGACACCCATCTCACGGAAACGTACAGCATCATTCAAAATATCGAATTGGTCTTCCAGCATATTTGGACCGAAACACAATCCGTATGCATATTTCGGCAACAAGTAAGGTCGACCGGTAATAGCCGTATAATAGTTGATCACATCGGGCATCGAATTACCGAACATCAAATAGAAATCCACCTCGTCCGTCGTATTATAGATTGAGAAAACATCCGACTGGTAGTTGCCGATATCAAAGAAATTTTTCCGTGTCGTGTTGTTGAAAATACCCCAATTTTCGGAACTGATCATAAAAGGCATCGGAATCTCGGTATGCTGGTAAGTAGTCCACATACGCAACAGTTCGCCCCGATGTTGAATATGGTCGCGACTGGTACTGCCACCACCATAGAACCGTTCGCCGTCTTTCAGCGAGATCGAAAGGATACTGGTGTTCTTGTAATCGCCGGTTTCCGCCTGGTCTTTCATGTTTCCCGGATTTTTGTCGTCACCGATGATCGTTCTATTGTTGGGGACTTTCATGTCCTTGTATTTGGCATTGATCACTTCTCCCAGCTCAATGCACAACGGATCGGCAGAAGTAAGAAAGACTACTTTCTCGATAATCACCCGCCCTTTCCGGTCAGAAACAGATATAGCACCGGTCTTTTTATCAACTTTCAGTCGATAAGCGCCGGTCGATACTTCAAACTGCTGTTTATTGTCTTTCGGGGAAACCGGAACCGGGTCCCAATCCGTCTTAATAATTCCGTAACGTTGCATCAACGACTCAGAAAAGGTTGAACGAGGAGTAACCCGAATCCGGAATATCCCATCCGTACAAACTTCCACATTCATGTTCAGCCCATTCTGTAAACAAACATCGAATGACTGTTTCTCCCCTGCAGCAAAAGCGGATTGCAGGAAAAACAGACATACAAGCAAATAATAGATCTTTTTCATGATATTTAAAAGTTAATACCACAAAAATACAGACTTCCTATTCGCCTTACCTTCAATAAATCATCTTAAAACATAGAATTTTGTCCAATCTTCAGAACTTCTTCAACTCTTGATAAAGCAGCCTGACCGGTAACCCCATTGATGGCTTCGACTGCCACGTACCCGATCCATTCCTGTATGCCATAGCTACCGGCTTTATCAAACGGACGATATTTATCGACATAGTAGACGATCTCGTCATCATCCAGCCTGGCAAAGCAGACGGTCGATGAAGCGGAAAAAGAAACCGTTTTTTCTTTTGTCGTAATACAAACACCGGTAATCACCTCATGTACATGCCCGGACAGTTTCCGAAGCATGGCGATAGCATCTTCGCGATCTTTCGGTTTTCCTAAAATTTCACTGAAAGTCCACACAATCGTATCGGCAGTGATCAACAATTCGTCTGCCGACATGGAAGAGATGTAGGCTTCCGCCTTTTTCCTAGCGATATAGACCGGAACCTCGTCCGACCGCAACGTTTTGGGAAAGGATTCGTCTATATCCGGGATCGTCTGTACTTCAAAGTCAATATCCAATCCCGCCAGCAATTCGCGTCTCCGGGGAGAATTGGAACCTAATACGATTTTATATTGACTCAAGTTAGGGAGTATGCTTTTCATTATCCTATTTTATCAGTTTAGTTCTACCAGCCGAAAGCCTCGTCACCCATCCAGTGGCCTTGAGCTCTCATGACTTGTTCGATTACATCGCGGGCAACGCCAGCCCCCCCATTCTTGTGGGAGATATATTTGGCGATACGCTTGATCTCAGGAGCCGCATCAGCGGGTGCTACCGGCAGGCCGACCATTGTCATCACTTCGTAGTCAGGAATATCGTCCCCGGCATACATAACCTCTTCAGGCTGCAGACCAGTCTTTTCCAGAAAATCCCGGTAATCGTGGACTTTTACTGCACTCTTCATATATATATGAGTAATGCCGAGACGCGAAAAGCGGATCTGTACCGCTTCCGTATAGCCTCCGGTAATGATGGCTACGTGATAGCCTTTCTTGACAGCGAGCTGCAAGGCATAGCCATCTTTTATATTAACGGTACGCATAGGGTCGCCATTCGGATGCAACGGGATTACATCACAGGACAAAACACCGTCTACATCAAAGACAAAAGCCTTTATCTTACTCAGATCATAATTGATACTACTCATGTTGTGCCTCCTTATGTATGCTTTGACTGATCAGCCGGTAGATCGACCGCATATCGGAATCCCCCAACATAGCCAAATGTTTATTAATCACATTCTCATCATATCGGATAGCCGGACCAGTCTGTGCCACCCTCGGCGGCATCGTATGTATCTTGGCTGCCGTCTCGTCGATAAGTGGCAACAAGACATCAGCCGGTATATCCTGTTCTTCTAATAATTTAACAGCCAACGCATAAATATGGTTGGTAAAATTACAGGCAAAAACAGCAGCCAAATGTAACGAGCGCCGCTTTTCGGAAGAAAGTTCGCACACTTTACCCGACAAACGACGAGCCAAATCTTCCAAGTAGTTCTTATCTTCTTCACGATGGCATTCTATAAACAACGGAATTCCCCGAAAAGAGATTTCCCTGCTTTTGGAGAATGTCTGTAACGGATATAACACCCCATATCGTTCGGTATAACCTGCAAAGACTTGCATCGGCATACTACCAGAGGTATGCAACCACAGTCCGTTGTTAGCAGGCACTGCACGTATCACCGTTTCCAAAGCTTGATCTTTCAAGGCAAAGAGATATACATCAGCATCCTTCCGAATTTGAGTAGGATTGGTCACAAAATCACAATTCAACCGTTCAGCCAAAATCTGTGCATGGGCTTCAGTAGGACTATAAACCTGACAGATTTCAATTCCTTCCAACGATGCCATCGCCAACGACAGATGGGTAGCTACATTTCCTGAACCTACAATGACAACTTTCATACCTCGTCCTTTTCTGCTTTTTCTTCCGGCAATTGGTAGGTACCTAAATGGATCTTCTCCCACTGCAGACGAGATTCATCAAATGGTTTGTTGGGCTGCTCTTTATAACCAAAACCAATAACCGACAATACTTCCAATTGATACGGGATATTCAGCAATCCACGAATATACTGCGAAGCATCTTCTTCATGTTCTGTCTGTCGATTCCGAATCTGGCACCAACAACTGCCCAGCCCTAAATCTTCAGCCTGCAACTGCATAAAGATAGAAGCTATGGAAGCGTCTTCTATCCAAACATCGCTTTCCATCACGTTTGCCAAAACCACTACCGCCAAGGCACAACCTTCCAAAAAGGCAGCCCCATGCGGTTTGCAAGCGGCCAGTTTCTTCAACATTTCCTTATCTTCCACGACAACAAACTGCCACGGATTTTTCCTTTTTGAAGCCGGAGCCATCAACCCTGCTTTCAGAATAGCTGCTACTTGGTCAGGATTCAACAGTTGGCTGGTAAACTTTCGTGTACTTCTTCTCTCTTTGATCAATGATGCGAAGTCTTTCATATGCTCTTTATTCTACTTTATATATTCTTATGCAGACAAAGATAATACGAATCAGTCACATTTCGGTTAAAACCCCTTCGCATTCGTCAACACTTGATTGACTTGAGCTGCATAACATTCACCGATAGGCAACAAAGAAGTTGTCTTTTCCAATTGAATATAATTTTTCGTAAACCGCTCCACTTTCTTAATAGAAATAACATAAGAGCGATGAATACGCAGGAAAAATCCCGGTGGCAACATTTTCTGAATACTTTTCAAGTTCGTGTGCGAAAGGACATAACCACCGCTCGACCGGAAAATCTTGATGTAGTTTCCTAAAGCTTCAATATAGAGAATATCTTCCAAGGCAATACTCACATTGCTATATTCCTGCTTGACGACCAAACAATCGGGAACAGCCGCAGGACGAGCCTCCAGGCGACGGATTGCTTTTTCGACTGCAATCTCAAAACGCTCGTAGGCAAAAGGTTTGTGTAAGAAATCAACAGCATCGAGATTAAAGCCGTCGAGGGCATATTGAGCATGGGCAGTTGTGAAAATAAAACAACACTCGCGTGGTAACAAATCGGCTATCTCCAACCCACTGATACTATTCATCTGAATATCCAAGAACACCAAATCTGGCTTTCGGCGACGGATTTCCTCCAAACCGACATGAGGTTCACTATAAGTGGTCAACTCCATTCCTCCTTTGCGACGACAAAACTGCTCAATGACTAATAAAGCCATCGGTTCGTCGTCTATCGCTATACACGTAATCGTTCTCATCGTAACTGTATGGTTAATTTTGTTCTATACAAAGAGCCTTCCGGACCAGACAATAATTTATACCGGTCGGGATAAAGTAAGTCCAGACGTTTCCGGCAATTAGCAATACCGATAGCAGGTCTTCCTTCCTCATGCGTCCGCATAATCTGATTCTCAGTTTCTAATATTAACTGCCCATTATATAAACGGATAAGAATCCGGATCACACAATCCTTTTCCGACGAAGTTCCGTACTTGAAAGCATTTTCTACGAAAGTAATAAGAATCATGGGAGGAACAGGAGTTTGTTCATTGTCTGTTTCTACCGTCAGTTCTACCTGGGTATGCCTATTCAACCGCAGTGATTGTAAATCTACATATTGCCGGATATAGTCGATTTCCTGTTTCACGGGTATCGTTTCCGAATGGGTTTGGGAATACATATAACGCAAAATGTTGGAAAACTTCACAAATGCAGATTCGGTTTTCTCCGACCCAGAAAGGACCAAGGCATACAAGGTATTGAGCGTATTAAAAAGGAAATGCGGATTAATTTGAGCCTTGTAGAGAGCTAGCTCTGCTTTATTTTTCTCGGCTTCCATTTCCTGTCGGGAGAGAATCTGACGAAATAGTTCGAAAGTCAGTTCAATAGCCAACGAAAATCCTGTTACCATAAGGAAAAAGAACCAGATAGTTTGTGTACGGACACGTAAACGAGCTTCTACCGTTTTAGTAGTACTATCAGCCCATCCAGAAGGAATCGGGAAATAAGTTAATGCCACCGTAATCCCCACTAACACCAACATCATCACAGAGATTTGCACATAGTTCTTTTGCATGAACATCTTGGGCAGACAAGCCCAACGGTAAACGAAATAAAGCAGGTAGACATAAACGACAAGCGTCACCAAAAAAGCCGTGTTGTTCACGATCCAATGATCCACCGGAAGCAACATAATGACCAACGGCATAATGACCAGGCAAAACAACAAATCGATGTAAAGTGAAATATGATTATTCTTCATCAGGAACAATTTTATCCTGCACAAAGATAGGATATTTTAAGAAGAGATGAACATCAAGCGAGTGCTTGTTCGTCACTACATTTTCGGTATTCATCACCAGAAGTCTGGTAAAGTAAACGGCTTGGATACATCAAGAGTAAAGCTTCCCTATATTGAAAGATATGATAACAAAACATCCCATTTTAACATCAAAAAGAAAACATAATCTCAGTTGTAAACGAGCAGCTGACCGTCCATAGTATCGATTCATCACTTAATTCACACCATTCGTCACTACACTGTTTGAAAACTCACCTATTTTATATAGATTTGTCATGTAGCAAACACGACAAAATATAAAACACTATATAATTATGAAGATGAAGACTAGTATGTACCTCATGCTATGCAGCATGTCGTTGTTGTGTGCATGTGGAGAAAAGAAGCAGACAATGCCAGGCGAAAAGTACAAAACACTGACAGTAGAGACCAGTAATCAGACCTTACAATCCACGTATCCAGCATCTTTACGTGGACAACAATCGGTAGAAATCCGTCCTCAAGTGAGCGGAACCATTACCGACATCCGTATTAACGAAGGCGATCTGGTTCGGAAAGGACAAGTATTGTTCATCATCGACCAAGTTCCTTACAAAGCAGCGTTGGAAACAGCTCTTGCCAATGTAAAAAGTGCAGAGGCTAAATTACAGACAGCCCGCCTGACAGCCAATAGTAAAGAAGAATTGTTTAAAGAAAACATTGTATCTGATTTCGACCGACAGACGGCACGTAACCAATTACTCGAAGCGGAAGCCGCATTAGCACAAGCCAAAGCGGAAGAGACCAATGCTAGGAATAATTTATCCTATACAGAAGTGAAGAGTCCTGTCGACGGTGTAGCCAGTATGATTCCATACCGTATTGGTGCTTTAGTTAACAGTAGTATCTCAGAACCCCTTGTTACTGTATCAGATGATTCCCAAATCTATGCCTATTTTTCAATGGCCGAAAGCCAAATGCTCGATCTCATCCAACAATATGGATCACTAGAAGAAGCCAAAGAGAAAATGCCGGCAGTTAGTTTGACATTAAGTAATGGCCAAATCTACAACTACGAAGGACGCATTGATGCCATCAGTGGTACAGTAGATGAAGGTACTGGCGTAGTAAGCTTACGTGCCACTTTCCCAAACACAGGTCATTTACTGCGTAATGGAGGTAGCGGAACAATCTCTGTCCCCACAGTACATAAAAATTGTATCGCCATTCCTCAAGCGGCTACCTACGAATTACAGAATCGAGTTTTTGCATGGAAGGTTGTTGATGGAAAAACACAATCAACACCTATTACCATATATAAATATAATGACGGAAAAACCTACATCGTTCTTTCCGGTTTAGCAGAAGGCGATATGATTATTGCCGAAGGAGCTGGTCTGATACGTGAAGGTACAGCCGTTAATACCGAATCATCAACCGAACCCATAAAATAAGCACGCCCTATGAAAATCAGAACATTTATTGACCGCCCCATCTTGGCGAGTGTCATCTCAGTGCTTATCCTGCTATTAGGAATGATCGGTCTTACTCAATTGCCGATCGAACAATTTCCGGAAATTGCTCCTCCGACAGTCAGCGTATCGGCTTCATATACGGGAGCAAATGCAGAAACCGTACAGAAGAGTGTAGTCGTACCATTGGAAGAAGCGTTGAACGGTGTGGAAAACATGATGTATATGACTTCTACTGCTGCAAACAATGGATCGGCACGTATTACGGTTTATTTCCGTCAGGGAACAGATCCGGATATGGCTACTGTCAATGTGCAGAATCGTATTGCCACTGCAGAAGGATTACTTCCTGCAGAAGTAACCAAAAGTGGTATCACGGTACGTAAACGACAGACAAGTAACATCAAGCAATTGGCCGTTTATAGTCCAGATGACTCATTTGACCAGAGTTTCCTGAACAATTATATGAAAATCAATATCGAACCACGGTTGTCTCGTATTGCAGGTGTGGGAGAAGTCAATGTGTACGGCTATGACTACTCTATGCGTATCTGGCTTGATCCGAATAAGATGAAGAAATATTCATTAGTACCTTCTGACATTACAGCCGTTTTGGATGAACAGAACGTAGAAGCAGCTACAGGTACATTAGGTGCTGAATCAGAAAACACGTTCCAATATGTATTGAAATATCGTGGCCGCTATGAAAATGAAGTAGACTACGAGAATCTGGTTATTAAATCACTTCCAAACGGAGAAATTCTCCGATTGAAAGATGTAGCAACAGTTGAGCTGGGAACACGTGCCTACGACTATATCGGTCAGGTAAACGGTCATCCGGGTTGTAACATCATGATCGCCCAGACATCCGGTTCGAATGCGAATGAAATCATTGAAGAAATAGACCGTACTATTGCGGAAATTTCGAAAACCTTACCTAAAGGTATCAAGATTGCAGACTTGATGAGTACGAAAGACTTCCTCGACGCTTCAATCAAAAGCGTGGTCAAGACATTGATCGAAGCCATCATTTTGGTTGTCCTCGTGGTTTATGTATTCTTACAGAGTTTGCGTTCTACTTTTATTCCGGCCTTATCCATCATTGTATCACTCATCGGTACATTCGCATTCCTATCCTTGGTTGGTTTCAGTCTTAATATGCTAACCTTATTTGCCTTGGTACTTGTTATCGGAACGGTCGTGGATGATGCCATTGTGGTAGTTGAAGCCGTGCAAGCAAAATTTGATGAAGGATATAAATCTTCTTATCTGGCAACGATCGATGCGATGGATGGTATTACCTCGGCTTTGGTAACAACTACATTCGTATTCATGGCAGTATTCATTCCAGTAAGTTTTATCGGTGGAACTACAGGAACTTTCTATACCCAATTCGGTCTGACGATGGCTGCCGCCGTAGCTATTTCCTTACTAAATGCATTGACATTAAGTCCGGCTCTTTGTGCTCTCATCATGACACCTCACCAAACGACCGGAGGAGGAAACAAGATGAGTTTCTCTTCCCGTTTTCATATTGCCTTTGATACGGCGTTCCATCGGTTGGTTATGAAATACAAAGTAGGTGTTCTGTTCATGCTCAAACGTAAATGGTTAGCAGGAATACTACTCCTTATTGCTTGTGGAGGTTTTGCCGTTCTGATGATGACAACGAAAACAGGACTTGTTCCCAACGAAGATATGGGAACCATCTATGTAGATGTACGAACTTCTCCGGGAAGTAGTCTTCAAGAAACCAGCATTGTCATGGAGCAAGTAGATAGCTGTTTACGTACCATTCCTCAAATCGAACTGTATTCTACGATTACCGGTAACTCCATGCTGAGTGGACAAGGAGCTTGTAACGGTATGTTTACCATTCGCTTGAAAGATTGGAGTGAACGTACTAATAAGGAAGATGCTATTGATGCCGTCATGGATAAAATCAGCCGTAGCACAGCTTTTATTTCAAGTGCTGACATCATGCCTTTTACTCGTCCTATGATTCCTGGTTACGGAGCAAGTAGCGGTTTTGAACTATATGTCCAAGACCAAAAAGGAGGTTCGATTGAAGACCTGCTGAAATATACCCGTCAAATTATTGATGAACTCAAGAAACGTCCGGAAATTGGACGTGCAACAACATCGTTTGATACCAAATTCCCGCAGTATTTATTGGAAGTAGATGCCGCTCTTTGCAAGCGTAACGGCGTATCTCCTTCAGACGTATTAAGTACGCTTTCGGGATATATTGGTGGTAATTATGCTTCCAACATGAACCGTTTCTCCAAACTCTATCGTGTCATGGTACAAGCTCCACCTGAGTTTCGTCTTAATACTGAATCGCTCAACAATATTTTCGTCCGTAATGATGCCGGTGAAATGACACCTATCAAACAGTACTTAAAGCTGACTCGTATTTACGGTTCTGAAACATTGACACGATTTAACTTGTTCTCGGCTATTCAGGTCAATGGCGCAGCGGCTACCGGTTATAGTTCCGGACAAGCAATCCAAGCCGTGAAAGAAGTAGCAGCACAAGTTTTACCAACCGGATACGGTTATGAATTTGGAGGTATGTCGCGTGAAGAATCCAATACGGGAAATACAACTACACTTGTCTTCGTGATTTGCGTAGTATTTATCTACCTGATTCTTTGTGCTCTTTATGAGAGTCTGTTTGTTCCGATGGCCGTCATTCTTTCCGTTCCTTTCGGATTGGCCGGTAGTTTCCTTTTTGCCAAGATGTTCGGATTGGAAAACAACATCTATTTGCAAACTGGTTTGATCATGTTGATCGGATTACTTTCCAAGACAGCTATTCTGCTTACGGAATATGCATCCGAACGCCGTCATCATGGTATGAGTATCATGCAGGCAGCCATCTCGGCTGCGCAGGTTCGATTGCGCCCGATTCTCATGACTTCACTGACCATGATCTTCGGTATGTTGCCTATGATGTTCTCTACCGGTGTAGGTGCCAATGGTAATATATCTATCGGTGTTGGTACAGTTGGCGGTATGCTTATCGGAACAATTGCATTACTGTTCATCGTACCACCTTTATTCATGGTATTCCAGTATCTGCAAGAGAAAATTATGCCAGCACGTCAATTACCACAATCAGAAAAAGAACTAAGAGGAAATGAATAAGAATATGAAAAAGATATTGTTATGTATATGGGGAATCGTAACCCTTAGCGGATGTCATATTTATCGGGCTTACGAACGCCCGGACATAGCCGTTTCCGACAGCCTTTATCGTCAGTCGGCTCCGACAACGGACACGACATCCTTAGCCTCTCTTTCCTGGAAAGAGCTCTTTACGGATCCTCAACTGCAACAGCTCATTGAGATTGGTCTCAATAACAATACGGATTTAAATATCGCTTATCTGAAAGTTAAAGAGGCTGAAGCTTTGCTGATGACTTCTCGTCTGGCTTATCTGCCAGCGATATCACTCACACCACAAGGTTCCATCAGCAGCCAAGATGGAGCCAAAGCCACCAAGACGTATGATCTGGCAGCGGCAGCGGAATGGGAAATTGATATCTTCGGTAAATTGCTCAATGCCAAACGAGGTGCGAAAGCGGCTCTTGAACAAAGTGAAGCTTACCGGCAAGCAGTACAAACACAACTGGTAGCTACTATTGCCAATAGTTATTATAGTTTATTGATGTTGGACGAACAGTTGGATATTACACGCCGGACCGCTGAAACATGGAATGAAAACGTCCGTGCCATGAAAGCATTGAAGCGTGCCGGACAAACGACCGAAATGGCCGTTGCACAAACCGAAGCCAGTAAGTTGTCGGTCGATGCATCTGTGCTTTCACTCGAACAGCAAATCAATGCCATGGAAAATTCCTTATCGGTTCTGTTGGGCATGAATCCACAAGAAATCGGTCGTTCAACATTGGATGCACAAGTTTTCCCCGACTCTATTTCTACCGGAGTTCCGTTACAACTCTTGAGTCGTCGACCGGATATCCGGCAAAGTGAAGCGGCTTTAGCTGCTGCCTATTATGCCACCAATGAAGCCCGTTCAGCCTTTTATCCCAGCATCACGCTGAGTGGTTCGGCCGGATGGACGAATGCCGGAGGCGCATCTATCTCCAATCCGGGACAATGGTTACTATCGGCGGTTGGCTCGTTGGTTCAGCCATTGTTTAATAAGGGACAAAACCTGGCTAATCTGGAAATAGCCAAAGCGCAACAGGAAGAAGCATTGCTTTCTTTCCGCCAAAGTTTATTGGATGCCGGAGCGGAAGTAAATGACGCGTTGGTGCAATGGCAAACAGCCCGGAAACGAATTCTGCTGGATAAACAGCAAGTCGTTTCTCTCCAATCTGCCTTGCGTAGTTCTGAATTGCTGATGCAACACAGCTCACAAAATTATCTGGAAGTATTGACAGCCCGTCAGGCTTTACTGAAAGCCGAACTGGATGTTGCTTCCGATCGCTTTGATGAAATCCAGGGAGTCATTAATCTATATCATGCCTTAGGTGGCGGTTATTAAAATACATTCTTCAAGTCCGCTTGAAACAATTGTGATCTTTTAGGACAATCATAGCTTGTCTAAAAGAATCTTTCCTACATGCAATGTTTCAAGCGGACTCTTCCATTTATTATGTTCTTGCCATTTTATGATGAATCACGTACCTTTGCACAAATAAAAACAAACGGTTTATACGTTTCTATCCTTTTTTACGTTATATATATTTAGAACAACATTCATGTATAATGAAGGATGTACGCATGAATGGAACAGACGAACATCATAAAATATGAAAATACGAACAATTATTTCTTTGTTATTCTTCCTCACAGTAACAACTGTATATGCCCAAAAGCGGGTAAAAGTAACCGGTTACGTGCGAGATGCCGACGGCAATCCGCTGGAACTGGTAAATATTCTGGTGAAGAATACGCTTAACGGAACTATGACGAATGAAAAAGGTTTCTACTCGTTGAATGTCACTCCCGGCGATTCGGTCACCTTTATCTATTCTTGCCTAGGTTATAATAAGGCAGAACGCATCGTTCCTTCCCTGCAAGCCGATATGCGCCTGAATGTAAAGATGAATTATACGTCCATCAATTTGGGAGACTTTGCCGTAACGGCTATCCGAAAACAAACCTCCACGATGGAAACCATGCAAGCTGATAAGGTTAAGTTATTACCTGATCCATCGGGTGGAAGTATCGAAAGTCTGGTGGTAACCTTCGCCGGCGTATCTTCCAACAACGAATTAAGTTCCCAATATTCGGTACGCGGAGGAAGTTACGACGAAAACATCATCTACGTAAATGGGATCGAAGTTTTCCGTCCTTTGCTGATTCGTTCCGGGCAACAGGAAGGATTGAGTTTCGTCAATCCGGATCTGACGCAGGAAGTCAACTTCTCAGCCGGAGGTTTTGAAGCGCGGTATGGAGACAAGATGAGTTCTGTCCTTGATATTACCTATAAGAAACCCAAAGAGTTCGAAGGGTCGGCTTCGGCCAGTTTACTGGGTGGTAACGTGTCTGTCGGCAGTTCAATCGGGAATTTTACCCAAGTTACCGGTTTCCGTTATAAAAGTGGTCGTTCCTTGTTAGGAACAATGGATACCGATGCGGAATACGATCCTCGCTTCATGGACTTACAAACTTATATGACTTATGCGTTTTCTCCGAAATGGGAAGCTACTTTCCTAGGAAACTTCGCCACCAACAAATATCGTTTCGTGCCTCATAGCCGGGAAACGACTTTCGGTACAATCGAAAATAGCCAGAAGTTTACCGTCTGGTTTCCGAACAGTAATGAAAACGATAAGTTCCAAACCCTGTTTGGAGCATTGACGCTTGCTTACAAACCTAATGACAATACGACATTAGGCATACAAGCCTCTGCTTTCGACAGTCAGGAAGACGAACGCTATGATATCGCCGGAGAATATTGGCTTAATGATGGAAGTAGCGACGACTCAGCTTTAGATGCCGGAAGTTCTGCTCTTTCTGTTGGACGTTATCAGGAACATGCCCGCAACCGGCTTCATTCCAACATTATGAATGTAGGGCATTACGGAAGTGCACGCTTATTGAACAACACCATCAAATGGGGAGCTCAGGTACAAATGGAACGAATCAGCGATAAAATAGTAGAATGGGAAAAGCGGGATTCGTCCGGTTATTCATTGCCTCATACCGGAGATGGGGTGAATCTGTTCTCTAATTTATATTCACAAAACAAGCTGGAAAGTACTCGTCTGTCGGCCTACGTACAAGATGCGTTCAAGTTCCGTACCAAACAAGGTCTTTTCAATGTGACCGGTGGTATCCGAGGCAGTTATTGGAGTTATAATAAAGAATTTATCTTCAGTCCGCGTGTCTCTGTCGGATTTATCCCTAATGCCAACCAAGATTTGACGTTCCGCCTGGCAACCGGTCTGTATTATCAGTCACCTTTCTATAAAGAATTAAGACAAGTGGTTACGGATGAAGAAGGAAATGATATTGTTCAACTGAACGATCAGCTTAAATCTCAGCGTTCTATTCACTTTATAGCTGGAGGCGATTATACCTTCCGTGCTGTCGATCGTAACTTTAAGGTAACAGCAGAACTCTATTATAAGAAATTGGATAATCTGATTCCTTATACGGTAGATAATGTCAAAATCAGATATTATGGTGAGAACTGTGCCAAAGGATATGCAGCCGGACTGGATGTCAAATTCTTCGGCGAATTTGTTCCCGGTACCGACTCCTGGATCAGTTTCTCTTTGATGAAGTCCGAACAAACAATCCGGGAAACTACGAAAGCTCCACTTCCCAATAGCCCCGGTTATAATATCGGATTGTTCTTCCAAGATTACTTCCCCGGTTATAAACGTGTCCAGCTAAACTTGAAAGGCGTATTGTCAGGAGGGCTTCCTGTTACTATTCCAAACAAAGGATATGAAGACGGCTACTTCCGTACACCAGCCTATAAACGTGTGGATATGGGTATTTCTTATCAATTAATAGAAGAAGACGATCTAATCCGTAACCGCGGTTTCTTCCGTTACCTGAAGAATGCTTGGCTAGGATTAGATGTATTCAACCTATTTGATATGAAGAATGTCAACTCCTATTACTGGATTACGCGCTCAGACAATAATCAGTTTGCCGTTCCTAATTACCTGACCGGCCGACAGATCAATGTCCGACTATTGATTGATTTCTAATCAAACGACCATTTAATAGCCAAAGTAGGTATGGCATAAAAGCCGTTTCTGAAACTGAAGTTATGGCTTAACTCAACTTCCGTACCTACACTGAGCTTAAACTTGTCGTCTATCTTCTCAAATCGGTTCAGATTCAACCAGAATTGTGGTTCTGTCAGGAAGATAAAGTTTCCATGCGGATTCTTTTCACGCCACCAATCCGCAAAACCGCTGAAGGTACAAAGACCGTTCTTGGCAAAATGTACATACCAAGTTCCTGTCAATTGGAAGTTATTGGGCTTTTCAGATTTTTGGATGTATTTATACATACCAGTCAAAGTAAAGCCTTTCGTAAAATCTTTCGTATTGAACGTATAGGTCAAACCACCCAGATAAGCATTATTGAACGACGACTGGTTACTTAGTCCTCCATTGTATTCTACATGCACCGAAAAAGGAGCTTTCCAGAAACTCAGCTCACGGGCTATTTCCCAATAAGCAGAAGCAATTCCTTTGGAAGTATAATCCATATCCACAAAGAAATAAGTACTACCCCATTTATCCGGCTTGAACATTTCAACCGTACTGGTCAATACCGGACGACCATCTAAATCTTTATCATACAAAGCTCCTCCAAAATCATAATGTAATTGTACATTCTGACTTTTACCTGCCCAAACAGCCAACGATAACAAGGCTAATAAAAATAATTTCCGCATACTCTGTTTACTATCTTTACGTTAAGAAAGCGCAAAAATAGTAAATCTTTTCCATATACCTATATAAAATCAGATTCACACATAAAAAGAGGCTGAAGTTTCAACCTCAGCCTCTTCATTATGGGTACACATGTCGCCTGGAATACTCCATATCTGATGATTTATAGCAAGTTTAAAAATAGGCAGAAAAATAAGCGACAGATAATCCCGGCATCCCGACGGAATAGCAACAATTGTACTTTATCTAAAGGGTTAGTGTGTCTGTTTTTTCCCTCCCCAAAATCTGACAGCGCCCATAAATACCGCCAAAACGGCCATCACTGTCATCAATATCGCTTTTGTTGATGCTGATTCAAACGTTGTTGTTCCGATCAATACCAAAACAATACATGCAACCATCATCACTGCATCTGCTAAATCTTTACTTATTTTCATGATAAATTCCTCCTTTGTTTTTTAATTTAACCATCATTTATTCACTACATCTGCTTCTTCAGATGTACTTAATGCTTTCATAATTCCATACAGACCGTATGCCAAAGAGGCCAATACTACTACCAGTTTCAGGTAATCATTTGAAATAATAGAGCTACAAGCCAATACACAGCCTACCAGGATTAATACGATAGAAACCCAAAGATTGAATTTATTTGATTTTTTAGCCATAATAATTTTCTTTTTTTGTGATGTGAATAATAAGCTGGTCACGACGAATCCTCCGCAACCGGATAATAATAAATAAAGGATTAAAGAAAACACATAAGGGAAGACACACCTGCAAACGAACTGTAATAAACAGTCCATATCCAGATAATACCTACGCAACAGCCAGGCATAACTTCTCCTTACATCACAAAAAAAGACTAAATCAGTAACTTCCGTAACGCAAAGACATGATAACCGTTACGGGTAAGTAAAGCGGAATAATTTATATGATGAGTAATGGAATTATATTCCAATAGTTTGGAAATCAAATCATGTCCTTTTAACCGCAAATACTGGGTCGTTTTTTCGACCTGGTTTTGCGTGCGCAAATTAAAATTATAAGTAATGGTTTGGATAACCCGGCGCGGAGAAAGCAAGTTGCTGTTCTTCATATCGCTGGTCAAGACAGCCAGACAAGTCTGCATATCCTTCGTTTCCGAATCTTCCATGACAGCATCTTTTGTCAGAGCAGACAATACATCGAATGGCTGTGCTTTCTCATCCTGATTGAAGAAAAGCACAGTTCCCAATACAAATCCGATGACTAATAGAAACTGTTTCATGCCGCAAATATAGAATGTTTTTTCGGAATAGAAAAAAAGTGTATTGGTAAAATAGTTTTAATTTTGCGTCCAAAATAAATGTTATGAATAATTTATCATCTCCAAGTAAAGGAAAAGCCTGGCTGGAAGCTGCCCGTCCACGCACTCTTCCGGCATCTTTAAGTCCGGTACTGGTCGGAGCTGCGTTGGCTTTTCGTGACGGTTATTTTCAATGGGTTCCTACCCTACTCTGTGTTTTAGTAGCCTTGTTGGCACAGATTGCCAGCAATTTTGCCAATGATTATTTCGATTTCAAGAAAGGTGCTGATGGAGCCGACCGGCTCGGTCCGGAAAGAGCCGTTGCACAAGGTTGGATTCAGCCCCAAAGTATGCTAAAAGGCACTTTCATCACCTTAGGATTGGCTTGCTTTTGCGGATGTATGCTCCTGTTCTTTGCCGGCTGGGAACTGATTCCTGTAGGAATTGCCATTGCCTTGTGCGTACTTGCCTATTCAGCGGGCCCGTTTCCTTTGGCATACAATGGATTGGGTGACGTTTGTGTCTTATTATTCTATGGTATTATTCCCGTCTGCTTTACTTACTACGTACAGGCGTTGAGTTTCTCTTTGCTGTCTTTGCTATTATCCATTGCCGTCGGTTTGTTATCGGTCAATATCCTGGTCATCAACAATTATCGGGACTATGTACAAGACAAAGCAGCACGGAAACGTACAACCATCGTCCTTTTCGGGCGTCGTTTCGGGCGGATTCTTTATCTGCTGAACGGAATCATTGCCCTGTTACTTGTCTTTCCTTTTCTGATGCAAGCCAGTACCTGGATGTTGGCAGCCTTCGGACTATTCTTTGTCCTGTTTATGGTTACATGGCAAGAAATGAGACATAAGAACGGAAAAGAGCTGAACCAGACATTAGCCCATACAGCCCGCAATGTGTTGCTCTTCTCCATCTTGCTGTCTGTCTTTCTGATTTTATACTAAAAATAAAGGGCATACGATACGTTCTATATGATCAGAACGTATAAAAATAGTGAACATTCAATTTTTTGACAACTGTGCTAAAGCTTTTCCATATATGTGATAAAGCTTTTTGACAGATATGGAAAAGCTTTTCGACAGCTGTCAAAAAATTAAAATCCTACGAGATTCGGAGTTGTTTCCAGACTAGAAGATACATCGATACCCGCTTTTCCGAAGAAACAACCGCTAAACTCTCAAGATTTTCTCCATAGCTTTCCCCTTGGCAAGTTCGTCAATCAATTTATCCAGATAACGGATTTCCTGCATCAAAGGCTCTTGTATTTCTTCTACTTTTATACCACAAATCGTACCTTTTATCTTCTTCCGATTCGGATTCAAGGCAGGAGCTTTTCGGAAAAAATCGCCGTATGAAGTCGGTTGTTCCAACAGTTCCTCCAATTGTTCCTGCATATAACCCGTCAGCCAACGGATAATCTCGTCCACTTCCGCCTGTGTCCGGCCTTTTCGCAAAGCCTTGTTTACCAGCAAAGGATAAACTTTAGCCAAAGGCATCTGATAAACCTTTTCATTGTCCATTTTATTGAGTATTAAACTTTATTATCCTGCAATTTCATCTTTAAAATCGGGAAAGGATTTCCTTGTTCATCCGTCTCTGTTCGCGCAAAGGTACGGAAACCGATATGCCGATAGAAACCTTCGGCCCGCGGATTCTGTTCATTCACATCCACATAATGAACATGATATTTCTCTATTGCCATCTCCACAAGTTGCCTACCCAATCCATTGCCAAAATAATCAGGAGCAACAAACAACATTTCTATTTTCAAATCTAATAGACCTAACAAACCAACCGGCCGATTCCCTAAATACATCACCAAAAGCGTTTCAATACCCCGGACAGCTTCTTCAACAAACGGAGTAAGATACAGGATATCCTTTTCAGTCAGGAAATGATGGGTAGCACGAACCGATGCTTCCCAAAGTTTTACCAGCTCTTCTACCAACGAAACAGTCCGATCTGCAGGAGTAACCAAACAAACTTTAGGCAAATCTTTCCGGAAATAAATCATATCCGTCAAGACTTTCCCATCTTCTACAATCGGATGATCATAATTCTCCGTAAAGAAACCGGGAAGCGTATGCGAATAAGTAAAACCACAACTCTGATAAAAAGAAACCGTTTGTCGACTATCGCCCGTACCCACCAACAGGGTATGTCCCGTTTGCTGATAATGGCGGCAAAGGAAATCAACCATTTGCCTTCCGAATCCCTTCCGTTGGTAAACAGGATCAACCGCCAGATTCTTCAATTCATAGACATCTTCTTCCTCTTCCGTTACCACAGCCACGGCAATCCATGTTGCTTCATCCACATACATTACAAACAAATCGCCCCGATCCAAATAACGGTCGATCATCGATTCCTGTTCGTCCGCCAAAAGAAGCAAAGAAAGGAATTGCTTTTTATTCGTTGAAACTTGTTTTATTTCCATCCATCAAAGATATTTAGTCATGACAACCTGCGTTAACTGACAACTGAAAGAAGCATATTCTTCAGGTGTCAAGTCGGAAGGAAAACTCAATACTTCCAAATGATGAGCTTTATAGCCTTCCCGATACGGAGAATGAACATGATCATAAACATTCTCAACAAAGCCACATCGTTTATAAAAATGAAGTCGAGCTTCTGAAACTTCGTCTGTTATCGGATCTATTTCCAACACAACCATTTTATTAGTCGTCTTCAAATATTCTTTTAATACACGACTTCCATATCCTTTTCCTCTTAACAGTTGATGTATGGCAAAATGCTCTATATATAGACAATGCTCAAGTTCCCAATAAGCAATAAAGCCGATAAAAACCTCATTCTCTACAAAGCACAAAAGATGATAATCCGGACAAGCAAAAGCTTTCATTTGTTGAGCCTCTGTTCTTTGTTCAAATATTGGAAAACTAATCGAATAAAGATCTTTAAATGCGACAAAAAACTTATCTGAAATACTTTTGATTTCTATTCGTTCCATTATTCCTATTTATCAAATCAATCTTTCACTGGAGTATAATCAAATTCCGCCTCTTCGTCGGTCGCTTCCAACTTAAAGATAACCGGACGCAAACCATCGTTACAACTACAGATAGCCACTCCCGGTTTACGAATCCAATCGCCATAATAGAATAACTGATTACCGGCTCCATGAGCCAAAGCGAATACATACTGATAAATAGCCTTCCAGGCTTCATCACAGAATCCTTTCGGTTTGGCATAATCGGCATAAAAGACTTGTCCTTCCTGCAACATCGGACACTTGGTTAATCCTTCGGCACCATATTCCTTAGCCAAATCTTCAATAAGCGTTTTCCTCAACACCGTAATCTTTACTTTCTTCATAACGATTCGTTTTTATTGTTTTTCTCAACTGAGAACTTAATCAACTATAAATAATTAGCTTGTATCTGCTATTCGCATCCGACAACATACAAGTTTCAGCGATTAAAGATAGGAAAGTTTTACACGTGTCTCTCATAAAATAACTACTTTTGTAAAATCAACCACTAACAAATATACGGAAATGACTTGGAATATGACAAACAGATGGTGGGTTGTGCTTTTGCTGGTCGTATTGGTGGCCTGTAACAAAGACAATGATTTAGTGATACAGGAAGGAAACCAGTATCTGACCCATGTGATTGAAGAAAGGAAAATCGAAAAGGCTGAATTAGCAGCTCAAATAACCGATTTTATCTCCGGTCAAGGAATCAATTTGCCCGAAGCCTTGGTTCTAGGTTTACTGCGTGATATCGACGTGGCAGCAATCGAATACAACACGGTCGGAGCAGACGGCTCTACGGTGACGGCCTCAGGTGTGATTGCTATTCCGAGCGGTACTATTTCATACGACCATTTGCTCAGCATCCAGCATGTAACGTTAGATATCGATCAAGCTCCGTCACGTCAAGACTTCTATTTTGAGATGATTCCGGTAGTAAATGGGCATATCGTCGTCATGGCAGATTACCTAGGATACGGCTCCAGTCAGACTCCCGACCGGCAACATCCTTACTTACATGCCCAACTGACAGGAACAGCATGCGCCGATATGATTGAAGCTGCGCGGGAATATCTGCATGATAAAGGAATCAAAGAAGAAACGGATAGCCTCGAACTGATTGGTTATTCGCAAGGCGGACAAGCAACTATCGCCACCGTTCTTGAACTCGAACGGCGTGGTAAAGGGAAAAGCATTCGAGCAGTCCATGCCGGCGGAGGTGTTTACGACTTGGAAGAGACTTTACAAACTTTTATCTCTCCTACCGATGTGCCAGATTCTTATTCGCATACCGGCTATGCACCTTATCTCATTCGTGGAATGGCGTATGGAGAACAACTAGATGTACAAGATGAGAATGTATATGCACCGAAAGTAATCAGCAAAGGATTGAACAAGATGTTCTCCACTCGCCCACTTTCGGAATGGCATCAGGCATTGGGTACCGACATTACCCGTGTAATGCATCCGGACTTCTCCGCACAACCATCATTTAATGGTAATGAAGATGTACTGGCTATTGTAGAAGCGCTTCGAACCAACTCACTGCTGAATGCTTCGCCCCAACCTCAAACATATATTCATCTGTATCATTCACCCAAAGATGAGCAAGTACCTTACTCTAATTCAGTAAATGCACACTCCACTTGGCCTGCCACTAGCCTAACAGACCTTGAGATGTCTAAACATGGTACCTGCGGAGTAGAATTCATCATGCGTTACATGGGATTATGGGAAATCTTCGGGCCACTCATTAAGGCTGGGAAGTAAAGCACACCATCACATATTCTTCGTCTGTCTCGCGCACAGTTTTAAAGCCCAACCGTTCATATAAACGAGCAGCTGGGTTTGCTTTCTGTACCGAAAGAGACACCTTCTTATATCCTTCACTGTACAATAAGCCAAACATAGCTTGTAACAACGCAGTCCCAATTCCTTTTCCCCGATATGCTGCATAGAGTGAAATAGCCAGCGAAGGCGTTTGGTCATCCACATGCCCATAATCGTTCATCAAACGAACCCATACAGCACCAAGTACTCGCCCAAAACTTTCAGCAACGAGCGAATAATCGCCTATACGACTACCAAAATCTTGGATGTATACTTGTAGTTCTGGTAAGTCAACCACATTACGAGGTGGAGCATTCATTCCTTCCGGCACAAAAATTGCTTCGTAAAGAAAATCGCGCAACAAAGATGTTTCGTTTACTTGTAAAGAACGAATGATAAAAGATGGCTTCTCTTCCTGAAGTTTAATCTTGGAAACTGATTCATCATAATAAGCATCACGATTCATTGCCTAAAGCTATTAAAGTCCTTTACTCTACAACCCAACGCTCAATATTACGCGTTTCGTTACTGAAATTCACACCAATCTTATAAAGCGTACGTGTATCAGCCACAAAAGGTGTTGCATAATTCTTGGCATTGATTTGAGCCAACGCTTCCTCTGCCGTTCCCTGGAATTTGAATTCCATTACATAAATATAATCGGAAGTCTTCACCACAAGATCAATACGCCCTTGCGAAGTATGATATTCCGCCTCGGTATAAAAGCCTAATAACTTAAAGACAATAAAAAGTACATTCTGGTAGTGCAATTCTTGTTCACGAATAAGCTCATAAGGCGTATCTGCTAGAAAACTTTGTAAGCGCAACATAAAGTCGTCAATACGACCTTTCTCTACCTCTTCCACAAATTTCCTAATTTGGAAAGCTGAATTACCATCACTCAAATTCACATACGTCGGAACTAAAAAGTCAATAAAACTTTGTTCCACTTCCTCGTTCGGAAAACCCAACGTATAAATACGGAAACGAGAGTCGTAATCTTTAATTGTCAAGTAACCACTTTGGAACAGTAATGGGATAGGATTCTTCTGTATATTCTCCAAACCAGTCAGATTATCGGCTGAAGCTTCTACGTTTCCATCCAAGTTACTCAAGTTATAATGGTTCTGTTGCAAGAGTTTTACTAAAATAGTCGGCGTACCCGTGCTGAACCAATAATTATCCGGAGACATCCGGTAGAATGTATTCAGCAGACTAAAAGGATTATAGATTCCTTCACCGCCGGGAACAAAATGATATCCGTCAAACTTATTACGCAAGAGTGTACAAGCTTCCTCAAAACTGATCTTCTGCCGTTGTGCCAACTCTTGAATATCTTCCTCAAAATTGGGTAAAAGTTCGGATTCAGTAATTCCACACATAGTGGCATATTGCGGATCCATCGTTACATCATTCAGGTTATTCAAGTCGCTGAAGATGCTAACTCGGCTAAAACGCGTCACACCTGTCAGCAGAGCAAAACGAATATAACCGTCGCACGATTTCAAATTGCCATAGAAGGCCTTCAGAATATTACGATATTCATCCTGCAACTCTTCATTACCTAAAGCCTGAATAAGAGGTTTGTCGTATTCATCAATAAGAATTGCCACATTCTGCCCCGTCTGTTTGGCTGCGCGACGGATAACACCTCCAAAACGAAGGGATAATGAATTACCTCCCGGATCACGACCGTACTGTTCTTCCCAACGCGTTAAGTAACCATCCAGAATATCTTCCAAACTTTTACGAGAGTTATATTCTTGGCTATTCAGATCGATATGCAAAACCGGACGCTCAATCCAGTCTTTTTCCAACTGCTCCATCGCAAGTCCTTCGAAAAGTTCTTGCCGCCCTTTGAAATAAGATTCGAGCGTGGAAATCATCAAACTTTTACCGAAGCGACGAGGACGACCGAAGAAGTAATATTTGCCTGTACGGACTAACCGGTGAAGCTGTTCCGTCTTGTCCACATAAACATACCCGCCCGTGCGGATCTCTTTGAAGTCTTGTATGCCAACTGGATATAATTTTGCCATAATCGTGGATTATTAACTATCTTCCTCTTGCGAAGATAGTATTTTTCAGACAGAAGTGCAAAGGATAAGGCGTTTATTCCTTCCTGTCCTTTAACCGTTCTAGCATCCGTCGTAAATTAGCTTTTCTTCATCCGATATTATCCTTATATTTCTTTTCCCATTCCTCTCTTGTCATTTGCATAAAATGTTCCGTACGAATATCACCTAACGGAGAAAGTTTTCCTGTTTCTGTATGATGGAAAGAAAAACCGCATTTTTCCATAACACGACGAGATTTTATGTTCCCATCATAATATCCACACCATACAGTTTGTACACCCAATATGTCAAAACAACGATATAACAAACAGCGGACAGCCTCAGGAATCAAACCTTTCCCCCAATAAGGAACACCTATCCAATAACCTATTTCTGCATCATCATTTCCCATCGTGGCACTATGTACACCATTACCAAACATGATACCAACACATCCCACAGGTTCTCCAGTTTCTTTTAGCACCACCGCATAAGTCTCCGGAGCTGAAAGAATTGTACGGATAATCTCACAGCTATTTTCTACTGAGGTATGCGGAGGCCATCCAGCAATTGGTCCTACAGCTGGATCACAAGCATATTTATAAAGAGATGGTGCATCATCTTCACTCCATGGACGAAGAATAAGACGTTCTGTCGTTAAATAGTTTGCATTCATAATTGTTTATCTCCTTTCCTTATCACATACAAGTCTTGGTGCCCCGAATGTAGTTATGACTACCAACAGCCATAAATTACCTGACATTGGGTTATAGGCAGACAATAATTCTCGGAATGAAATGCCTCCTGTCAATCCAAATATGAATTCAAATCCGATTGTTAGTAGCATCCATACGATTCCAATCCGGTAACTTTCTTTCTGGTTGTACCTGACAATACGGGGTAAAAGCAGCCAGGTAATTAATAAGATAAATAAGCTAAGCAGTACACCACTCAAGGCATTCGCTCCTACTTCGCCTAACCATCGGACAAGAACATATTGCCTCAACCCGCCGTTTAAGATAGCGACGGGTATGAAGCATAGCCAAACCAGCAAAGAACGAATCACGTTCATTTCTTTCCGGTTTACTTCTGTCGGTGACACACGGTACCGGTTGCCTGATAAGTAGGCATCACCAAAACTTCGGCTATTTGCACATGGGCCGGAGCTGAAGCAGCATAATAAACAACATCGGCGATATCGTCGCCTGTCAACGGACGAATACCGTCATATACCGCATCGGCTTTCTGCTTATCACCCCGGAAACGAATAACAGAGAAGTTCGTTTCTACCATACCCGGTTTGATGTTGGTCACGCGTACTGGTGTATCGACCAAATCAATCCGTAATCCGTCGGATAAGGCTTTCACAGCTGCCTTGGTTGCACAATAGACACTTCCTCCGGCATAGGCTGCATCTCCGGCAATGGAGCCGATATTGATTACATGTCCGCAACCTCGTTCTACCATTCCGGGCACAATCATCCGAGTCATGGCCAACAAGGCTTTGATATTGGTATCAATCACGACGTCCCACTCGTCTAAACAACCTTCGTATTCCTTATCCATCCCGATAACCAGTCCGGCATTATTGATCAGCACGTCAATCGCTTTCCATTTTCCTTCAAGCGAATCGACAGCCTGGCGCATAGCCTGGCGGTCACGGACGTCGAAAGGCAATGTCAATACATCCACTCCTTGTGCCGTCAGTTCCTGCTTCAAAGCTTCCAACTTTTCTGTATTCCGTCCGTTCAATATCAGGTTGCTGCCCATCGCCGCAAACTTGCGGGCACAACCTTCACCGATACCACTTGTAGCACCGGTGATGAAAATCACTTTTCCTTTCATATGCTATCTGTTTTATAAATTATCTCCTTAAAGTTTCATATCGTCCGACTGCTTCTCTTCTTTCCGAACACGCTCCGTCTTCAACTTAGCCCCGCAATATTTACAATAAAGAGCTTCCGGTTCATGTCCGTCGCGGTGACAACGTGGGCAACGGCGTTTCTCCAATGCTTTATGTTGTCGGACCATCGTTGCCGAAACAATACCAGTCGGGACAGCAATAATCGTATAACCGATCAGCATGATAACGGCCGAAAAGAAACGTCCCAAAGGCGTTGCCGGCGTAATATCGCCATACCCGACGGTCGTCATCGTAACAATCGCCCAATAAATGCTATTCGGAATATTATTAAACCCGGAATCCGGATTCGTCCCTTCTATCATATACATCACCGTTCCCATCGAAGTTACCAGGATCAAGACAAAGAAAAAGAAGATAAAGATCTTCGGAGCGCTGATCCACAAAGAGCGCAAAAGCAGATTTCCTTCGTTGATAAACTGGAAGAGTTTGAAGATACGGAATATCCGGATCAGACGAAAAGCCCGGATCACTAACAGGTAATGCGAACCATGCAAAAAGAAACTCAGATATACCGGCAGGGTTGCCAGCAAATCGACAATACCAAAGAAACTGAGAACATACGTCCGGGGTTGTTTCAGACAATAAATACGGGCCAGATACTCAATCGTAAAGAATAAGGTCAGCAGATATTCCAGCACGCGCAAGACGATATATGCCGAATGCGGGAATATATGCATGCTTTCCAAAATCACCAACAACACACTCAGGATAATACTTCCGATCAGCACGATATCGAACAGTTTTCCTTTCGGTGTATCCGACTCAAAAACGATGGTGTAAATTTTTTCCTTTAATTCTTCATTATGCAGAAAGTCATTCCAACGCTGATATAATTTCGCAATATAGTTCATCTTTCCTTTTCCGTTTCCATTAGCCGAGGTAAAGGTAGTAATAAAAACGTCCAGAACCTACCAATTATTCGGATAGAAACAAGGAGATTTTCTTTGTTCGCCCTGGGCGAACATATAGTTGCCCACGACGAATATATATTCTCCGACGGCGAATATAAAATCGCCATCGGAGAACAAAGTTTTATTCATTGGATTGAGAAGAAGAGACTGATAGCTTCGTAAGAATATATCCTCAGGAATTTATTCAACGCTCTTCTCTCTGACAGCCAAAAACCGGGGAAGGATCAGGCATGGCGCGGACGAATCTTCCGGACCACCGTAGATAATGTTTTCTGAATCGTTTTCGAGAGGATAATCAGTGTTACAGCTGTAATGATCAATAGAATACCGAAGCCGGACTGCCAGGTAAATTCTTCCTGGAAAACAAAGGCACCGATGCAGACAGCCGTTACCGGTTCCATGGCACCCAGTACCGAAGTCAGCGTTCCACCGATATGATGAACAGCCAAAACCAGCGTAATATTCGAAATCACAGTCGGGACAACAGCCAACAAAAACAGGTTTATCCAGGAAAGAGCATCAGGAACCGGCTGAATCCCTTCGTTAGACATGGCTTTGACAGCGAAAAGCAAGGTACTCACAATAAAGACATAAAAAGCCAGTTTGCGTCCATTCATCGAACGGACACGCGATTTATTCACCACAATGATATAAGAGGCATAAGCCATGGCAGAAAGAATCACAATCAGCATACCCAGCGGATCGAGCGTCAGTTCGCTTCCTTTAATCGACAGCTTCGCCACGCCGGCTATTGCCAATAATATGGCCAGCCAGGTAATCCAGGAAGCCTTCTCACGGAAGAAAACAAACATCAGCAGGGTAACAAATATCGGATACGTAAAATGAATCGTTGTAGCGACACCGGCTCCCATGAAATTATATCCCCAGAAAAGAAACATGGCCGAACCCGTATAAAGCAAACCCAATAAAATCAATACCGGAACGTCGCGCATCTGTATCCGGAAAGTCTCCTTTTTCAGCAACATCATCGCGCCCAATGCAGCGGTTGCCAACAGGAAACGATAAAACAAGATGGAATCAAAAATCAATCCTTTCGCCATCAGCGGCAAAGTAAACAACGGGATTAATCCGAATGTAACCGAAGTAGCTATCCCGTACAAAAAACCTTTCAAATTATTCATGACATACACCTTCTATAAAATGAGCGGCAAATTTCTGAAAAATCGCCTTATCTGCCAAAAACAAGAAACAAAAAAACCCGGAAAGACAGGAAATCTTTCCGGGATAAAAACAATTTATATACAACACTTATAGCAACATTCCTGCAGCAGTCTCTTCGGCAACCGGATTACCTTTGATAGCAGCCACCAAAGCCAAACCAAACTTAAATACCAGCGACGGACCTTTACCTGTAATGACATTACCATCCACTTCAACATCGGCACCACAAGTTTCAGCACCAATCAGATATTCTTCAAAGCCCGGATAACAAGTAGCCTTACGACCTTTCAACAAACCTAATCCACCCAATACCAACGGAGCAGCACAAATTGCAGCCACAATTCCACCGTCCCGATACTGCTGTAATAAAGCTTCTTTCAAAGGAACACAGGCATTCAAGTTTGTTGCCCCAGGCAGTCCGCCCGGCAATATCAAAGCGGCAGCATTTGCCAGCGGAGCTTCTTCCAGCAGATAATCTACTTCAATCGTTACTTGATGAGAACCTGTCACAAGCTTACTGCCTGTAATGGATACGGTTGCCGCCTGAATACCAGCACGACGCAATACATCTACCGTTCCAATAGCTTCCGTTTCTTCGAAGCCTGTAGCTAAAAATACAAATGCACTTTTCATCTTGTTGTCTGTTTATTTAAGTTTATACACATAGGTGATTGTACCACTCTGATTGTTTGCACCGCTGATGCTGTTGAAAGTTGCCCGCTTGGCAGCTTCAAGGGCACTTTTTCTCATCG
>OHIN01000281.1_pt1 | contig 38929 bp, 30 predicted proteins | sample 1568261 | NCBI WGS metagenome assembly OHIN01 (sample SAMEA3879578, study PRJEB24766) | human gut metagenome | biome: human-associated habitat; feature: feces | place: USA | collected 1985/1987
GCGGCAAACATGCCCGTCTTGTTTTCCGTCGCTCCGGTAAAGGCACCCTTCACATGACCGAACAGTTCCGATGCCGCCAGTTCCTTCGGAAGTACCCCGCAATCCACTGCGATGAAAGATGCATCCGACCGACCGCTCAACACATGTATCTGCCGGGCCACATACTCCTTGCCTGTCCCTGATGCGCCACGTATCAGCACGGCTAACGTATCCACCGGAGCCACCAGCCGGATATGCTCCTGCAATCTCAATGCCAAAGGGCTTTTGCTTGTATAGAATCTTTGTTTTGTATTGCCGTCCCTTCTCTTACGTTCCAATGCTTTCCGGATAATACTGAGTACCTTTTCTGTCTGCACAGGTTTGGGCAGATAGTCCACGACACCTTTTTTAACCGCTTCCACTGCACCGGGTATGTCCCCGTAGCCTGTCATGATAAGGAAAGGAATACGATAGCCATGTGTATTCATCCATTCCAGCAGTTCCATGCCATTGCCGTTGTCGAAACGAAAATCCGACAATACCAGATCCACATCATGATTGCCCAAAAACTCCTTTGCATTGTCCACGGATAATACATAACGGGCATTGATACCGTTTTTCACCAGCCAGTTTGTGGTAGCACGTGCATACACACGGTCATCCTCTACTATCAATACAGTTTCCATATAGCCTTTTCTTTATTCTTTTTGCTTTCTTTAGAGCATATTCCACAGCTTTAATCAGTTCCTCTATTCTTTCGTCCGATAGGCCACCCCATTTTTCGGAAGGCATGGAAGCCATTTCCCTCAGTTCACTTTGGGGAATGTTTATACGGATCATTTCCCAAAGCGGTGCGGCTTTGTGTATGATACTCCCCAACTTCTTATAATCTCCCGTGGAAAAAGCGTCCCTTATTCCGGCAAGTTCATCCATGGTATCCTCTATAAATAGGTCCAGCATCTCTTCCACGTTTTCCTCTCCTTCCATGATGGCAGCAAAATCAGATCGATCCATTTGTGAAACTGCCGCCAGCAACTCTTCCTCAGAGAAAGGCTTATACAGACAGTCGGCAAAACCTGCGGTAAGATACTTTCCCTTTTTATCGGAACGTGCCGTGATGGCTATGACGGGAATCTCCCATGCCCGGGGAATGTTCGATGTCCTCAACAGCTCAAGGACCGAGAAGCCATTTGCACCGGGCATCTGTATGTCGGTCAGCAGAAGGTCGTATTTCTGTTTGTTCAGACAATCCATCAACTCCCGGACATCGGTGCAGCAGTCACAGTGAATCTGACTGCGGGAAAGCATTTTACTGATGACTTCCAGCTGAATACGGTTGTCATCAATGACCAGCACACGGATATCAACGGGCAATTCACAAACAGGAGAAAACTTCTCTTCCGGACAGACGGGTTGTCCGGCCGATAGTATAGGCAGGAAAACAGAAAAACGGCTGCCTTTACCGGGTACACTCTCCACTTCCACATGCCCCTGCATTGAGGATACGAGTCGGGCCGTAATTGCCAACCCCAACCCGAAGCCGGGGATATTACGCGCATTGTCGAGCCTTTCGAAAGCTCCGAATATCCGTTTTTTCTCCTCAAGGCCTATTCCCATACCCGTATCCAGGACAGAAATGTGGAGATCTCCCGGCCGGTATTCCACCTCAAGAAGCACCTTCCCGTGAAATGTGAACTTCAAGGCATTGGACAGCAGGTTGCCGACTATCTGCCGGATATGCGAGCTGTCACAGTTGACCATAACATCCAGACCGGAGAAAGATGCGGTGAACGCAAGTTTTTTCTGCCGGGCGGCAAGACGGTGGCTGTCCGCTATTTCTTCAAACAGAGTTTTCAAGCTGAAGAGTGTGTTTTTGGAGTGCGTCCCACCTTCATCCATCCGGTGATATTCCATCAGCGTGTCTACCAGAGCGAGCATATAATCGGACGAATGCAGGATATTGCCCAGATAACCGGCTCTGCGACTACCATCGCTTTCCAAAGGTAACTGTTCCGCACAGCCTCTGATAGCTGCCAGCGGAGCACGCAGGTCATGGGTCACCGAGGCCATCAGCTCCTTACGTGAACGGAGCAATTCTCTATTCCGATTGTCGGACTGTTCAAGTTCCCTCTCGTACCGGAGACGGCGGTTCAAATCCCGGTGGATGAGGATATACAATACAATTGCCAGTAAAGAGACAGACAAAGCCAAGCCGGCTATCACATAGTAGGAGTTATTCCGTTCAAGGACAAAGGTTCTGTAGCCTGCAGCAAAACGTTCGTTATTCTCCCGTTCAAATTCAGAGACCATGCTGTTCATCCTTTCGTTCAGCTCCATGCTGCCAACGTATAAGCTGTCCATCTGTGCCTGTATTTGCACCAATCTTTCAGCCTGTTCCAAGGAAAACCTTTTATTTAAAGAGTGGAGCATACGTGTTGTCATTTCGATTGAAGGGGCAAATGATAAGGGATATTGTTTACATTCAGCCTCTTCCCGCTGTTGCAAATAAACAGATTGGTTCTCTTTTTCCTTAAAAACGTTCCAAACATTTTTTTTCTTTTTAGGAATGTCTTTTGTATTGAATTCTAAAAAGGACATATTTTCCTTTGGCTGTACAGCTTGTTTCTGAACGGTCTGTATAATGGAAGGGATACTTTCCTGTACAATGTTACCTATATCCAGCAATTCATTGAAAGCATGTATTGTCTTAAAAAGAAGGATTTCTTTATTCCAAAGAAGAAGGCACAATGAGTCAATGTGACTTTTCTGTAATGGAGTATGGATATGCTTCTTTAAAAGTTGCAGACCGTCGCAAATCTCGTGTCGTTTGCGACGGTATTTCTTCAAGTCGTCATTATCCCATGTTATGGCAATTTCCGCATAGGTAGAGAGCTCCAACAAGCTAATGTAGTTTTTTATTGCCAAACGATGTATCGCCGCCAGTTCCTTTTCTTCTTTACGCAGCATGTGTCTCACCCCCTGTTCCTGACGGAACTGATAGACAATGAAGGCTAATAGTAAAATTAAAATAACATAGCCGAAAAATATTTTTAACTTTAACCACATAATAAAACCAACTGTAAAATTTTATACAATATCCATACCTAATAGAGTATAAAATTTGAAAAGTCACAATACAACCTGATTAGTGTGTAATGGAACTTTCATATTAAATCATCTTTTATATTAATGATGTATTAGCCGAAAAAATGGATTCTACGTTTTGAAGAATAAAATGGAAAAGCTACTGAATGTAGTATTGTCTTCTGTCAATTAGAAAACAATGTTGGTAAAGCATTGTACAAATATTCTGCAATAGCTCGAAACTCATGCCGAGCCCCTTCTTGTTCATGAAAAGTCAGATGATTTACATCAAACACATCCGTAAATTTGGCCATGGCTTGTACTTGCGTCCATATCCTGTCGTAAGCTACATCATCTGTCCCGCTGCATGCCCAAATGTAGAAATCATTTTCCAGTGATGATGAAGAACGGACGATATTGGCCAGATGAGCCGCTGTTTCATCGGGATAATTCATTCCGGCAAAACGTCCCAATGACCATCCGTCGGAACTGATCGGCAGGAAATACTTGAAATAGTCCAGTGTATATTCCAGTGCATACCAGGTGGTTACCGCTCCCATGGAAAAACCTCCGATGGCCCGATGATTCCTGGAAGCCTGCAGCCCCTCTAAGTCCGTTTGCTGAGTGTATGTACAGTAACGGCTCTCTACCAATGGAAGCAGGTCGTTGACCAGTTCTTGAGGAAGAGCCTTGCAATAGGGGTCAGCATCAGGATAGTAATCGACAGGAGTGCCATATACATAACTTGTGGATACCACGATAACCGGAGACATGTCTCCCTTTTCGATCAGGTGGTCAAGCAAGTTCCGCATCATGCCGTTCTCGTTCTGAAAGAAGGAGGCAGCTGTTTCTCCATGCCCATGTACGAAATAGAACACATCATAGCATTCATCGGATGCTTCCTTATACCCATACGGCAGGTAGACATAGGCCGTATTTGAGCGCATTTCACCGTTCCCATCCACATAGTTGCGGGTGTCATAGTCAATTTGCACCACGCTTCCTTGGGAAGCGGTTTCCTCCAGATATTCGGCTGGAACAGGTACGGTCTTGTTCAAGAGTGAGGGATAGCCGGAGGAAGTCTCAGCTTCGGTTACCTCCTCGTTGCCATTGCAAGCTGTCAGACACAGACAAAGCAAGAAGGTTTTAATAGTCATAGAAAATGTACACATAGTAAATTGTTTATAAGTTGCTTAAATATTATTCTTTGATTGTATATTATACCACGTTTGCTGGATCATTATACTAACGTATCGTGTAGGTAAGACTAAGCATCATATATGGCTCCAACACATTGCTTGATATATAATCACAGTAGTTGCTTTCTAACCGATGTGTAAAATTCCGGTTCTGTTTGAGTACATCAAAAGCTTCCAATTTGATTTCAGCAGCATTGTTTTTCAGGAATTTCTTACCTAAAGACAGATTCCATAGACAGTAATCTTTCGTACCCGTATCCAGACCTGTGTAACCTACATAGCTAAACGTACTGCGTAAAGTAAGCCCCCAAAAGAACATACAACCCAGTTTGACAGAAGCGGTATGAGTGATGTAATCGTTGCTTGTCGCTTCATCAGATGAACTGAATATATTGTTGATGGTAGCAGAGTAAGAGGCTGTAAAATCTATATTCTTATTGATATTGCTTCCGATAATTATTTTAGGTATTAAGTTCAGTTCACGTGTATCGCTTGTCACCCCATTAAAGACAGTGGGGGTATTGGTGTAATTGGCAGCTACGCTGACATTGATATTGCTGCGGATCAAATCAAGCGGAAATCCGTAAGTCAACATGGATTGCAGTGAATAGTAGCCATTCAAGTTTATCGGTCGGGTAAACTGTGCCCCCTTGTTGAGTGTAACAGAAGGCATCAACTCTATATTCTCATTGGCTACAAACGTGCTGTCTCCAATGTACTTCTGCTTATAGGTGGCTCCCAGCATGGCGATAAAAGTATGTCCGGACTTTGTCGTATGTATATAGCGAAAATTGGCTATATGCGATAATTCCTGATCCAGATAAGGGTTCCCGGCAAACAGAAACAGGGGATTTGAATTGTTGCCCACAGATTGCAAATCCGTTATGGACGGCGAAGACGTGATGCTACGGTAACGGAACTGCAACGAATTGGTTTGGTCTAAGACATAGTGGAATATCAGTGAGGGAAGGACTGAAAAGTAACTGCGGGAGTGATGTTCGGATTGAGGATAGGTTAAATCTCCCTTCAAGTTTGCCCATTGGGTTTCCAGTCTCAACATGGCATTCCATCTGTCGCTCTGATAACGAATACCTACATTCCCGGATTGGGTCAGATAATCCGACCGATATATGCTGGAAAGATTTTCATCCAGTTGCTCGTAGGATTCCTCGTCCGGTCGTGACACAAAAGTCTTTTGTCCGTTCTCCGAATCAGAATAATTGAGCTTATATCCCAATTGCAACTGAAGCTCATCGGATATTTTTTCCGTAAAAGTCAGGTTGGAACGGAAACTGTATTGTTTTTTGATGTTATTCTTCAATTGGCTATGTTCTTCAGGAATGTTCTGTTCCAAAGAACTGTACAATAAGTCTGTAAAATCTGAACGGTTACTGCCATCCGTATTGCTCATGCGTCCGCTCAGCATCCATGATAATGTTCGTCCCGGTTTTGTGAAACGATGACGGAACAGCAGATCCGCACCAATATTATAGGCTTTGTTTTCTCCAACTGCCGTGGTACTTGTTTCATTGCTCAAGGCCCCGTCGGTTTTGTTTGTCCCTTGCAATGAATTGTTGCTGTCCATATTTTGAAAGCTCAAAGATGGGCGAAAAAGCAACGAACTCCGTTCGTTTATCTGGTAATCCAGCTTGAAATTGAACCGATGATTCCAGTTGGTCAGGTAATTCTCTTTATATTCTTCATAAGACATTCCAGCCAATGCTGCATCCAAATAATTACGGTTTGTTTGTTGAAGAGTCTGATTGTCTGATTTATTGAAAAAATAGCTCGAAGTTATTTTTAACTTTTTCCCCCATTGGTCTACATAATTCAGTCCCAGCCCATTGGTGGATGTAAGTCCGTCCATGCTGCCAATCATGAAGTCTGCTACGGAACTTCCACTTTGGTAACCTTTTTTCCCGCCTCCATTCCGGAATCCTTTTCTTTTGTTTCCAGAATTTGAAGATAGGATTCCTGTCAAATCTTCTTGTGAAAAATTCTGCTGATTTACATTGTTGGACATGCCTAATACTGATATACGTTGATTTTCATTAAAGAAATTCAGATTCCCATTTACCTTATAACGTTCATCAGTACCATATCCCGCAGTCATCTCTCCAAAAGTTCCTTGTCGGAATCCCGTTTTCGTGACGATATTTATAGTTTTAACTTCTTCGCCATCGTCAAATCCGGTGAACTCAGACTGGTCACTTTTCTTGTCAAAAATTTCGATACTGGCAATAATGTCCGAAGGCAGGTTCTTGACAGCCAGACTGACATCCCCTTCAAAGAATTCCTTGCCATCCACTAAAATCTTTTCCACTTGCTCTCCCTGAGCCTGAACAGTACCGCCCTCGACAACAACACCGGGCATCTTTGCCAGCAAATCCTCAGCCGAGCTTCCCTGCATTACCTTGAACGCCTCCGCATTGTACATGAGACTGTCACCACGTTGTTCGGATCGGGTAGCACGTCCCGTAACTGCAACTTCTCCCAGCAACTGTGAGTTTTCCTGCATATATACATTGATTTTGTTGGAAGTATTTGCTATTTTAACAGTTTCCATAAAAGCTTTATAGCCTACATAAGAAATATTCAGGACATAAGTACCTGATTTAAGCTTATTGAAATAGAATTGCCCGCTCAAATCGGTAGTTGTAAATAAGGCACTCCCATTTTCCGGAACCAATTTGACTGTTGCAGAAATTAAGACCTCATCCGAAGCCTTGTCTTTTACGACACCACTTAGGCTTTGAGCCGAAACGGACAGTGACAGGCATAGACATGCCACAAGTAAAAGTATTCTTACCATAAAAACAGCTTTGATTAAAAGAAGAAATTGATCATTCACCTCCAAAGGAAGCCGGAATCTTATTTTTTCAATAAAAGCGGCTACCGATGACTCTTTTATCGCAAAGAACATTGGGGGATTATATATACCGGCTATTCGCTTGAGCGTATATGATTGAAAATCCAATTGAGACGTTTGTCCGTATAGCTCTCTGTGCAAGTCTTAATATGTGACCAGCCGTTTTCCACGTCAAGTATAGTTTCCCTATTCAGCTCCTTTAACCGTTCCATAAAAGAAGTGACTGGAGCAATGTCCATTAGGTTATCGCCAGTCCCCATCACCGTGTAGACCGGAGTATTGGCGAGCAGAGCAGCATCTACCGTGTCCGGATTTCCGGCTACCGGCATAACGGCGGCAAACAAGTAAGGATAGGCAGATGCCATTTTCCAAACCCCTGTTCCTCCCATAGAACCGCCCATTAGATAGATACGGTCTGGATTCACTTTTCCCTTGTTCATGTATTCATCAACAAGATTTTTTATAATCTCATTTGTCTGGACTCCCCACGTAAGGGAGTCCGGACATTGAGGTACAATCATAAAGGCATTAATACGGTTTCTGCAAAGGTAATCGGCAATCGTATAGATTGCATCTTCATTCATTTGTCTGACATTATCACTTCCACGCTTTAGTCCGCCATGCAAATAGATTACCAATATCGGTTTCTGTTGTGTGCCACCGGCTGTTATCACCGTTTCCCTGTAAGGAAGTGTGATGTTATTATATGACCATACATTGAAACTGAAGTCTGAATCTGTATATCTGCATGGTGTAGCTGATGCCCAAATGCTCATGTACAAAAGAATAGTTATGATTATCATGCGCTGCCGCTGTATTCGCAGTAAATCATTCTTTCGACTGACCACGCTTTCCTTTCTTCATGTCAGCGATTGACTGTTCTATCATCTGCTTGTAGACCGTTTGCTGTTCGGCTGTCAGCAGAAGGCAGATGTCCGCCGTCAGTTTTTCGAGGGTTTCCCTGCGCTTTTCACGGGGATATTTCTGCTTGTTGAAATCCGCATACAATTCACGGATTTTCGTTTTCTGCTCATCGCTCAGGGTCAGCTTTTCATCCATTTCCTTGATGCGCTGTTCAGTCCGCTGTTGCGCAGTGAGCTTGGTTTTACTTTCTTGTGCTGGTACCTGCAAGGTGGTAGCGATGGCAATGGCCATCATTAAAAACATTCTTTTCATACTAAATTTCTATTATGAGTTGATAAAAAGTAGATAATAATCTCTGTCTATTTGGATTGGGGAGTATCTGTTCTGACAACCCGGAACCCCACATTGGCATAGCCTTTGTTTCCGGATCGCACATCGTCCGATTTCTCGCTGCGGCAGTCGTCACGTTTGGCATCCCAACTGCCCCCTTTTACAAGATACTGTCCGTCGACGTCCGTTGAAGTGGTCCACTCCCAGCAGTTGCCCCAAAAGTCAATCCCTCCGCAGGCACCGGTAGATTGCTTGTAGGCATCTACGGCAGTCAGCCCCGACTCCACATGATTGGCATTCATGGCTACATCTTTAGGCATGTGTCCGGCACCCAAGATCCATTCTTCTTCACTGGGCAATCGATAGATATGCTTGCTATCCTGAGCCGTCAGCCATTGGCAGTAGGCTTGGGCATCCTGGAGGGAAATGTTCACTACCGGATAATTGTCCTGCCCTGATTTGTAAGTGAAACCGGGTTTAAAGGCAGCATACTCGGCATTGGTGACGGGAGCATACCCGATATAAGCCGTTGCATCAGAAGCCCCACGCAACACCATCCACGCATCCTTCGGATTATCGTCCCTTCGGGGGTCGATGAAACGGAGGAACTGTTGCCGGATTCGTGTTTCACGGTTCTCCACCATCTCATCAACGATACCCTGCATGTGTTCCACAATACTGTAAGTACGGGCTTCGCGTTCCAGTTCGCGCAGCTTGTTCTTCTTTCTGGCCACTACTTTGTCGTAGCGTACCCCCATTTGGTCGAGTAACGCCTGTCTGTTGGCTTCCGTCGGATTCTTCCGGTATAGGACAAAGAGCTTATGTGTCTTGGAATCCATTTTAGGCCGCCCTTTTTCCACCAGCGGTGCACCGGGCTTGTCAAACTCCAGTTCACTTTCCACCAAATCATCAGGACTGATGAACTCACCCAACTCTACTTTCTGATGTACTCCGAAATAGTGTGCCACCAGACCGTCCTTGTAAATGGAGAACCTGTATCCTCCATACAGATTGCAGGGGAGGGTGGAAATGTAGTAGTCCTTTCCGGGGATGAACCCGGACTTCTCACTGGAGATGTAGGTAATGATGGTGCTGGTATGCGCCATATCACCGACTACGGTTTTCCCAAAAGCATCCTGACGGGTGATTGCCGTACCAGCCAGCGGAAGACCGTCCACACTTTCCACTTCTATCTTCACCACACCTGCCATCGGAAGGTTAAATCGGATGCCACAACGCTGTTCGGCACTCCCTTCATACCCGTCTTCCTGGTCGGTCTGATGAATCGATACTGTTATTTTTGAGTCGCTGTCATCCTTCTGTGCGGACACAGCAGTGGCCGTCACAATGGCAACAGCCATTGCTAAAAATATTTTTTTCATCATGTAATGTGATTAGATAATTAGATGAGATCTGTTCTTACGACTCTGAAACCGACGTTGGCATAGCCTTGGCCTCCGAAACGAACGACGTCTGATTTTTCGCTGCGGCAATCATCGCGTTCCGAATCCCAGCTGCCGCCTTTGATGATATACTGCCCCTCAGCATCCGTTGAAATAGTCCATTCCCAGCAATTGCCCCAGAAGTCAATACCTCCGCAAGCACCGGTTGTCTGGCTGTAAGCATCTACCGCTGTCAGACCCGTCTCCACATGACCCGCATTCATCAAAACATCTTTGGGCATGTGTCCGGCACCTAAGATCCATTCTTCATCGGTCGGCAGACGGTAGCTGTGCGTCGGGTCATTCTGCGCCAGCCAATCGCAATAGGCTGTGGCTTCCTCTACGGTGACATTCACCACCGGATAATTATCCTGTCCGTCTTCATATGTAAAGTCTGACTTGAATGCTGCATATTCCGCATTGGTAACGGGAGCATAACCGATGTAGGCATTGGGAGCGGAAGCCCCTCTCAGCACCATCCACGCATCATTCGGATTTTCATCATTTCGGGGGTCGATAAGACGCAAGAACTGCTGTTCGAGCCGGATGTCACGGTTATCTACCATCTCGTCCACAATCTCCTGCATTTCTTCCACCACATCCAAGGTGAGGGCTTCTCTTTCCAATTCGCGGAGCTTCGCTTTTTTACGGGCTACCACTTTATCATAACGAACACCCATTTGATCCAGCAAAGCCTGCTTGTTTTCCTCTGTAGGGTTCTGCTGATATTGACGGAGAAGTGCCGTAGTCGTAGCATCCAGTTCCGGTCGTTCTTCTTCTACAAGCGGCGCATCCGGGTCGTCAAACTCCAATTCACTTTCAATCAGGTCAGCGGGTGTGATGAATGAGCCCATTTCCACCGTTTGATGCACACCGAAATAATGTGCCACGAGGCCTTCCCGATAGATAGACAGGCGATAACCTCCATAAAGGTTGCAAGGCAAGGTAAAAATGGAGTAGTCTTTTCCGGGAGTCAATCCGTTTTCATCCGGGGCATTGAACACCAGGATGGAGTTGGCGTTTTCCACTTCCCCGGTCAACGCTTCCCCTGAATCTCCCCATTGAATGCCTATTGTTCCGGCCAAGGCATAGCCGTCTACACTTTCCAACTCTATTCTAGTGATTCCAGACAGCGAGAAATTCAGTTTCAAGCCACTGTAAATATTACTTACATCCTGCGAACTTGGTAGATTCAACGCAGTAACCCCATTTTCATCATATCCGTCGCTTCCAGCCACTTGTTCGGCTAGAACTGTCAAGGTTGGATTTCCGCTGCCGGATACTTCTCCCGGTTGGTCTGTAATCTCATCACTGTCACAAGAAGACATAGCTGTCGTCATGAAGAACGACAAACAAAATATGCCAAAAGCTTTTAATTTCATAATTTTCATTGTTTATTTACGTTTATCTTTATTTTGAGAACGTTGAAACAGTCGGTTCATCATTCTTCTTTCCAATACATATACTTTCTCTATTTGCGTGGGAGTCAGAAATTTGCTGTACTTCAAATAATACTTCTTACGTAGGTCAAGTATCTTCTGACTATGGGCAAACCTTTCGTTCATGGCTTGTTCAGCCTCTTTATCCGAAAGATGGGCTTTCTCTCTTTTCGGTCGGGGACCTAATGCCCAGATTTCTTTCTGGAACTGGCAGAAAGTTTCTACAAACTGTTGGGCCGTTTTTTCATCCATAGCCATTTCATTTGCGATGAACTGAGCCTGTGTCTCGGCCAGTTGTTCACGGGTCATACGCTGCTGCTCGCTCTTTTGGGCATACGTATTTACATGGAACACAATCATGACCAAGGCAAATACAACTACTTTAGTGATATTCTTCATTTCCTTTGTTATTATTCGTTCATAAACAGATCATACTGATAAGTCGCAAACAGGTAATCCTGATCGCTGCTGCTCAGATTGGCAAAAGCCTTTTCCACATCTTCAAAACTATTACTTGAATCATGGGGTAATAAGTTGAAGACAACCAATAATGCAATACTTGCCGCCACAAGTCCTCCCGTCACAGAATACCAAAGGCGAAAGTTGCGTTTGGGCTTGGAAGGAAGCATCTCCAATTTTACAGTTTCCCATACATTGTTTTCCATATCATCCAAGAAACCGTCCGGCGCGGTATAAGGCAGCCGTTTACCTACGCGGTCGAAATCAAAATCTTCTTTCATACATCTAATTGTTAGCATTCATGTATTTGACAATCTTATCTTTGGCAATATGATAGCTGGACTTTACACCATCAGTTGTTGAACCGATAATTCCGGCAATCTCATCATATCCCAAATCATTATAGTATCGTAAGTTAAAAGCCAGCTGTTGCTTGGTAGGCAAGGATAAAATGGCTTTTTGCAACTTTACAGCTTCCAAATCATTGTAATCGACAAATTCATCAGCCATCAGATTGCTTAGCTCACTCGAAGAATCATCCAATGACACCCGTTCCTCTTTTTTATACCGATCCAACAGGCGCAAAGCTTCGTTGGTGGCAATACGGTATACCCAGGAACGTAAAGTGCATTCGCCTTTAAAATCGGATAATGACCTGAATACCCTTATAAAAGTTTCTTGCGTTGCATCCTGTGCATCTTCATGGGTTACAACCAACCTTCGGATATGCCAGTAAACCGCTTCCTTATATTTTGTCATCAGATAGCGGAAACCTTTCTCCGGTTCCTTAGCCGTTAGCTCCACCAGTTCCTTGTCATCCTTTATGCTCATAAACAGCCGGGGATTCACTTGCCATATAGATGGAAGGTGTATTTAACTTAGTCATATCCGTAATCTGTGAGTTAATGACCATACAATGCCTGTGGTGATGGGGATGACGAGACTTGCGTACAGTCACACAGGATTGCAGCAAAAACAAGACTGTCACTCCCAGCATCAGTAGTTTCCAAATCTTTTTCATATCCTATTATCTTTTGGTATATATTTTCTTTTTCCCTCTAATTACGAGTTGTATGGGATTTTTCTTATCCATGGCAAAAGCATCCAGTTCAGCTTCTGCCGCAGCTCTACTGAGTTGCGTCATCTTGGCATATTGTTTAATCGTCAGATATTTGTTTGTTTTCAAGTAAGCCATAGCCATTGCCAATCTTTCCTTTCGATTGAATCGGTTGCTGATATAATGGAGCATGTCCGGTTTAGCCACAACGGTAACAATCCGATTAGAAGGATAGTAACAATAGTGACGCCAATGTTGGGCGTTTACAGCTCCGCAAATCAACAACATCACCAAAATTAGCATTCCTACCTTTTCTTTTATAGTTGTATACATAGTTACTATTTTTTATTAGACAAATTTATCTTACATACCTTTTCATGAGCTCATTTAAATGGATGTTCTGTATAAAAGACCCGATAAAGGAATGAAAGTAAAATCAAACAAGTAATATTTTTGTTTTTTAATTTAATATTTTACTTGCTAAGAAATATAAGAAACACAATTTCTATTGATTAAATTCGGCTTTTTTCTGTATTACATTACTTGTAAAATTCTATTATACCATTCAAGCAACAGCCCTTGAATCCTGCCGTATTTCAATTCTCTTTTTCCCATATAACGATTTTCCCATTTTTATTTATCCCGTCGGTAGCTCCACCTTGCCGGGTTCAGGGTGCGAAGCTACGGACGGGGCCCCTAAAAATCTGCAAGGCCGCTTCGCGCCCTGCGGGTTTTGGCGAAAATTTTTCAATCCGTCCAGCCGGGCGGTTGAAAATTTTTCACCAAAAGCCTTGCATATTTTCTCCCCGTCCGTATCTGCCCCCTGAAACGAGCAAGGTGAAGCCACCGACAAGGCATAAAAAAAAAGTCAATGTTATGAAAAAGAGAATTGAAATACGGCAGGATTGGAAACGAGGCTTCGGCTCCGCTCCAACCGGCATTAAAAATTGGGTGAAGTGGTCGCTGGTCGGTTTCGTGGTCTATGTGGCGGTGCGTTTCGTGTGTGCCTTTTTGGGTGGTATTCTGCCCATGTCGGCAGTTTTGGCGGTGGTGGTTTTCCTCATCCGTGCCGTGTGGCGTATCCTTTGCGTGCTCGCTCTTTTCATCCTTATTCTTTGCGTGATACTCTGACAGAATATGAATCATTTTAAAATCAAATCATTATGACTAAAGTACATTTATTAGGAGCTAACAGAAGTTACGACAGAAGCGTTCAGACCGTTTCAGTCAACCAAGTGGTAGTATTGGAAGGCTACAGCTATGACAGCTATGTTGTGTATGAAGTAAGCCGCAACGGGTGGGGAATAACCTATCATCTTATCAATTTGCGGACATACGAGTTTCATACATCCGACCTTATCCGCCCGTTATCGGAGAAATTCGGGATAGGAATCTATTACGATGATGCGAACCCCAGGTTTTTAGATCCGTTGGAAACAGCCGCTTTACTCACCAAGGCAAAAGAGAAGAAAGCCGAAGAAGAAAAGAAAGCGAAGGAAACAAGAGAGGAATACGGACGTATCGCCAAAATCGGTGCGGAGCGTTTGCGTCCCCTTGTCCCGACGGATGCAAAGGCGGTCATTATCGGCACGTTACGGGTAAACGAGTGCGACAGCTATACGGACTATTATGACTACAGTATAGCAAGAACCGTCATTTTAGGCTTTTCCAAACATACACGCAACCTCTTTTCAGAAATGCGCAAGCATGCCGCCAATTTTGAGGGAACAGCCTATTTGGCGGAATATAACGCAGATTACGAACACCATGAAAATTACAGCATGGGAGACGGTATGTATTTGGGCAGGAACAAGTACAGCGGTTGGACGGTTGAGAAAGAGCCTATCCACGACCTTGAAAAATTCATAGAACGGTATGCGCACACCGCAGGGGATGAAGCCAACCTTTGCATGAAAGCACCGCAGAGAAACAGCGATACGGCAGAACAATCCACAGCAACCGCAGACCTTTCAACCCTCAGTCTTGAAATCGTGGAATACAGCGAGAAGGCAATTGCCGTATTCGGTGACACCAGGCCGATAAAGGACATTCTGAAAGACTTGAACGGTCTGTTCCGTGCGAACCTCACCTATAAGGGCGAAAGGCGTGCAGGGTGGATATATTCCAAGAAGCAGGAAACGAAAGTAAGGGAAGCACTCGCCACGTGCATCCGTGTATGACAGCATGAACGGCAGGGCGGAACAATCCGCCCGCCTATCAACGAACCCATAAAAAAGTAACGGCATGAGAACGGAAACAAGAACATACACCCTCTATCGGATAACCGAGTTATCCGAGGAAGCCAAAGAGAAAGCACACAACGAATGGTTGTGCAACCGATATTTTTACGGTTGGACACACGAGAACCGTCAGACCCTTGATACCTTTTGCGAACGCTTCGGCATTGTGTGCCGTAATTGGAGATATGACGCATGCAATTACAGCTATGACTACCGCAGCAGGCAGGAAGACTGCATAGACGGGCTAAACGGTTGGCGGTTGGCGGCCTATCTGATGAACAACCATTGGAACGACCTATACACGCCAAAATATTTTTGGAAAGGGACGAAAGGACGAAAAAGCAGGATATTTGTAGATGCCTGTTGTCCCCTTACGGGCTATTATATAGATAACTGTATTCTTGATCCGATTTATCAGTTCTTGAAATCCCCCACCGAAAATATCACGTTTGACTGCCTTATGAACGAATGTCTCGACAGTTTTTTCCGTGCTTGTCGGGATGATATGGAAAGCACCCGGACTTTGGAATACTTCACGGAAGAAAGCAACGCCAACGGTTGGGAATACCTTTCAGACGGAAAACTATTCAATTAATTATCAACATTTAAAACTTATCATTATGAAAACGAACAAGAAAGTACAGACGAACAGCGTACAGAAATCAGAGAAAGAAAATGCAGTAAAGGTGACTGCTTTGGCAATCATCCCGAAACCGATGACACTACTCACACCGCAGGACGTGCCCATGGTTACCGAAGTGACAGAAGCACCCGAAACGGCAACCGTTCCCACCGTTACGGAAGAAGCACCGCAGCAGGCCACTTTCAAGACACCGCTTGCAACGGCCACAGCCGAAACAGACCTTGACATCACCACCATACACCCAAGCACGGACAACCACCGCAAGACGTTCAATGACGCATCATTGCAGGAACTTGCGGAAAGCATTCGGGAAGTGGGAATCCTGCAGGCCATTGCAGTACGCCCACGCACGGAAGGCGGTTATGAAATCATATACGGTGAACGCCGTTACCGTGCATCATTGCTTGCAGGAGCAAAGACCATAAAGGCAACCATATATAACAATGTGACGGACGATGAAGCGGAAGACATGTCGTTAAGCGAGAACTTGCAGCGTGAGCAGGTACGCCCCACAGAAGAAGCAAAAGCGTTCAAGCGGTTGCTTGAAAAGGGCAGATATGACATGTATTCACTGACCGCCCGTTTCGGACGGAGCGAGAAATATATCTATACCCGATTGAAACTGAACGAACTCTATGCGCCTATCGGTGAACTGTTGGACAATGAAACAATCACTGTCAGCGTAGCCGAGGAGATAAGCACCTATGAGCCCGATATACAAAAGGACGTATATGAGAAGCACCTCAAAGAGGGGAACGGTGAGGATTGGACGGGATATACATTGAACCTCTTCAAAAGGTACTTTGAAAAATACTATACCACCGACCTTGGGCAATACAAGTTCGACAAGACGGAATGCAATACATGCGTACACAACGCAGCCAATTACAACCTTTTTGCCGAGCATAACGGGTGCGGACACTGCACCAACCGCAAATGTCTGGAAGCCAAGAACGCAGCCCATGTGGCAAAAGAGACGGAGAAACTTTTGAAATCCGATCCGAAGCTGGTTGTCGCACGCCCCTACTACGGAAGCCGTAACGATATGGCACTACAGAAATTGGACAAGAAAGGGCATGAAATCAAGGAACTTGACTACAACGTATCGGCAAGGGAATTCCCCAAAGCACCCGAAGCACCGAAGAAAGAGCAGTTCACCCAAACGAAAGAGTACGAACAGGCGGTGCAGACATTTGAGCGCAGAAACGAGGAATATGCCCGAAAGGTGGAGGAACTTGACCGCATGAAGGAGGAAGGCAGGATAAAGACCTATGTAAAGGTAGGACAGACAGAACCCGAACTCTGCTACGTGGAGATAAACAGGAAGGAAACCGCCCCCGTCACTATCGGGACATTGCAGGAGAGGGACAAGCGTTTCAAACAGCTTTCCATCGAAAAGACCGTTGCCGATACGAAAAAGATTGTCCGTGAGAACGACTATCCCGAAAGCCCGTTCACGCAGTACGAAGACGGTATGGTTTATTTCGCCATGCTTGCCCAACTTCAAAGGAGACATTTCCCGCTTTTCGGCATCAAGGACCAGCCTTTCGCATTGGACGAGAAACAGCGGATGAAAATCGTTGCCAAACTGACGGACGTACAAAAGACGGTAATCAAACGGGACTTCATCAGCCACTTCCTTTGTGAGAACGGCCACGGGGACAACAACGCATCCAAGCTGCTGAGGGACTTCGCAAACATGCACTTCCCCGACCAATACGGACTTGTCAAAGCCACCCACGAGGAAGAATATCAGAAACGGCATGAACGTTTGGAGGAAAGGATAAAGGAAATGAAGAAAGCGGAAAAGAAAGCTGCCAGGGAAGCCGAAAAACAGCAGACGACAGAAAAGACGGAAAAGAAGACCACCGCCCCGAAAACAGAGAAGCCCGAAAGCGGAAAAGCCGCCTGACCCCAAGCGGAGAGCATGTGCCGGAAACAACATCCGGCACATCTTTTTCACCGCCCCCAAGAGAACAGAGGGCAGGGCCGGACGACCCCACCCACACCGCCACCGTAAAACCTTTTAAAATATCAGCGAATGAAATATATAAGAATGTTCCCGGACGTGGAATATTCCACCGACAGGGATTTTTTCCTTGAAAATCAGATTGTCTGCATTGTAAGCAGGGAGGGCACGAAGTTTTGCAGCCTGATAGAGAACCGTCTGTTCATGCGTTCCCAAAGCCGCCATATCAGCAAGCGGATGCAGCTGCATATCATGTGTGAAATCCACAAGGACATCTGCCGCCTTCGCTATGGCGGCGAGCCGGTGGAATGACCTGCCACACCCCACACCTGAATACTTCCTCTTAAAGAATAAGATAATTCTTATAGTATTTTTCCACTAATACGATAATAATAGATTTATTGATAACCAGATGAATAGCTGTTTATCTTTTCAGTTATCCGTTCTGTAGTCTGTTTATCCGGTTAGCTATATAGTTATCTATCTATTCAGCTACATAGCTATTTAGCTATGTGGCTATGTACATATTCAAACGGCAGCCCACATATCCATATAATCATATATCCATTCGGCCGAATATTTGCCTGCCTATTCGGGTAACTATCTTAATATTTGCCTGAACAGCAATTCAAATACCAGACCATTTACTTATTCAAACGGATAACTGAATAACTGCCCGGCTATAAATAAACCTTAAAAGAGTATCCATAAAGTATTCCCTGGTTTCAAAGTCATTCATTGGCGGGTGTTGGCGGGAACCGCCATAATGTGCGGATAGAAAAAACTCTCTACCTTTGTTGCCGGGAGAACGCAGCCCGTTCTCGGCAGAGAACGTATGACAATCCTTCAGACCTTTAATCCGGCACAGCCGGATTTTAATATGCGCCAGCATATAGCGAGGTGTACTTTCAGCGGTTGAAAATATTTCCACCCGCTGAAAGTCTCGCCCCGAAAGTGCTTTCGGGGATGTCACTTCTCCTAAGTCGAACTTCCTAAATTATTCATGTTATGAAAGATGAAACAAGAATCCGTGGCGCCACAGGGCGCAAGGTGCTGGCTGATCCACGCACGCACCGCTATTACCTCTGTCTCAATGACAGTGAAAACGAAAAGTTCCTCACGATGTTTGAACAATCCGATGTGAAGAACAAAGCCGAATTTATCTTCGCCCGTATCTTCGGTTGAGAGTTCAAGGTAGTGAAGATTGACAAGGAAGCGCAGGAATACTACGCCCAGCTCACTGCTTTCTATCAGCAGTTCCGACGGATAGGTAATAACTATAACCAATGTGTAAAGACCATCCATACCATTTACGGGGAAAAGAAATCGCTTGCGTTTCTCTACAAACTTGCCGAAGAGACCCGTAAACTGGAAGAAGTATGCAGGCAGGTTATCGAACTGATAAAGCGATACGAAAAGGAGTATCTTACTAAAAAGGAATAATGTCATGGTGCCGAATATCACATCGGGCAGTTCGTTTTACGGAGTGATTGCCTATAATAAAATAAAGGTGGACGACGGTGCATCAAAGGTATTGTGAAACCCGAAAATTGCGGCCGAGACTTCGGGCAATATACCGATTGAAAACTGCGTGCAGGCTTTCAAACCTTACGTTACACTCAATTTGCACATTAGTAAGCCGGTTATTCATATCTCATAGAATCCTTCCTCGAAAGACATTCTTTCAGAAGAACAAATGACCGTATTGGCGCAGGAGTTCATGGAAAGGTTCGGTTACGGGAACCAGCCCTATATCGTATGGTTACACGAAGACATAGACCGCAAGCACATGCACATTGTCTCGGTATGCATCAACGGGAAGGAACACCACGGCTTTATGTACGGAACTTTGGACGAGGAAAGGCAGTAGGTGGGAATGCCTTTCAAGTCTAGCAAATTCGGAAAGATATTCGGTTATGAAGTTCTACAAAAGAAATTTGCTGTTACCGCCGAAAAGGTAAAGAGGAATAACCTTACCAAAAGGGCATGGCAGAAAATAGTCAAAACCATGCAGGATATAAATACGAAAGAAAAAATTACTCGCAGGCTGAAAGATGTGGATATAGAAGTGGTTTACCGTATCAATCCGGAAGGACGCCTATACGGTATTAGTTTCATAGACCATACCAACCGGACAGTGTTCAACGGCTAGCGTTCGCGCAAAACCTTTTCAGCCAATGTATTCAATGAACTATTCAACATTCAGGATGTGGACAGCACAAGGTTGATACCGTCACCGAAACAGGATACGCCCCGGCATAACAAGAAACGGATGCGGAAGAAAAAGAAGAAGCGCAGGCGCAGATTATAATATAAAGAACAAGAAGTCTAATTTTAATAACTACAATTATGCAGAATGAAGATGATTTAAAAGGTCTTGCCAAAGTCACGGACTTTATGCGAGCTATCAGTTTTTTTTATTTTTAGCGATACACATTTATTGGTTTTATTACGGTTGACTCCACAAAATGGGCTGAACGCTCGATATAGTTGATAAGATACTATCCAATTTCCAGTGTACTACCGGATTGTTTTCGTTCCTTTTTTACACCAAACTGTTTTGTGTCCTCTTCCTCGGTCTGTCCTGCATGGGCAACGAGGGAGTGAAGAAGCATGAGATCACATGAAGGCAGATTATCATTGCGGCCATAGCAGGTACCACACTCTTTCCAAAACTGGTGGTTGCTGTCCATTGACGCATCAGCTGGTGTATGTGTGGTACTTTAACCACTACATTGGTGAGGGTACTGAAAAAATTCCTTTGGTGTAATTTATGAAGGTGAGTTATTCGTACCCCTATCCGAAAACAAATTCAAACATTGAATTCTCAGAGGGTAAAAACTTCTCCAAAAAAACTTTTTCAGTGCCCTCACATTGGTTAGCGGTTTTTTAGTCTGTTAGTATCTAGTTTATAGGCAACGCCTGTCGTAATTAACAAACTGATTTAACTTTAGACATATTTTGTTATCGATTATTCTTTTGACATATACTTTAAGACTTTATTTAACGTATCAATACAACCAGATGTATCCACTATCATACCACTTCCCGGTGCCGTAAGGCTAAAAGCCCAATTAGGACATGATGTATAAAGACTCTTCTCATAGGTTCCAGTTGGTTGGTTAGAACTTTGTTCTCCATCTTTTAGCCAATGCCATCCAGTGATATAGTGGTAGACAAAGCTGTCAATTACAATTCCTGGGAGGTGATAGCTACTGAAGTAATTATCACGAATTTCGCGCATGTGTTTACATGTGTCAAACAGCAATCCATTGCTTTCTGCATTTCTGTCTTTCATTGCTTGCTGTTCAACTTTTGGATTTGTTGTCAGCCAGTTACCTCCCATATTCGAATCTGGATAATCATATTTACCGTTCCAATTACCCCACCAGTCCAACTGACGAAAAGCCGGTAGAACTTCAAACTTAATACCATCTGTAAAGTCTACAACTACAACTTGGCCATCACCACGAATATCACTTTGGGGATAGGTTTGTTTTATAGCATTTTTCAGTGCTTGCAACAATCTAGATTGACCGTTGCCTTTTAATGTATCAAATCTGTTATATTCATCTCTGGGTAACTCAACAAGCATATCGATATCACTTGTATCGATTGCAGTACCTCTTCCATAAGAACCTACATACAAACTATGGGTCGTTTCGCTTATACTATCCCAAAACTCCAAATTAACAGCTCGAGTAATTCGCTTGTATCTCAGGGACACCAATGAGCGCTGGGATGAACTAATTATTTCACCTCTCTTTTTTACTGTATTCATATCCTATAAATTACCAACATCATTTATTATTTACCTACATATAAAATATTCTTAAGAAACTCATTAAGTGTAGGTATCACTATACAATAGTATATAATAATAACAATAACTAATATAAACAAGCATACCTTCGCTGTCTGAGGAATCTTATCCTTCCACCAGCCGAAATGTAGTTGTTCATCCATCCAGCTCACATCTTTCTCGCAAAATAGCTTAAAGTGTGCGACCCAATTAGAGAATGCAATCTGGTTGGGCTGAGAAGTGGTATTAAATTCACTTTCTATTTCTACATAGCGTTTTCTTATGGAATTAAAGTCTGAATCTTCCTCCATACCCTTCACTTCAGTATAAAGATTCTTTAATTGATTTAGTTGTTCGGTATTCCTAACGCCTCTACTTTTATAGCTATCGATATCAGGTGTAAAACGTTCAATATAGATACTAGCAACACCCATAATGAGTATAGCAACCGAAATCGGTTTAGCCATAAATTCAGACCATCCCAAACCTAAGATACCGACAACAATAGACAAGAAGGCAATTCTCCCTGGTAGTTTCGTGACAATATCAAAAGTTGCAAAGTTTAAATTGGCTGCATAGCCTACAATATAGCCTTTTAGGGCTATTTGTTTAAGTAAATCTTGTTTCATAAGCATTATTCTATTGGTACATCAATTCTCTCACGAGCCACAACCACTCCATCCTTAATGATGTAGCACTCCATATAATGAGAACCACGGAAATCAGCGCTTTCATGTCTCGTTGTAAAATTCTTATTGGAATTAATGATTTGCCCTCTCAAGCAATTCCTTCTTTTGGCTTCTTCTCCTACATTTCTAGCCTTCCACTTAACTTCATAAGGTTCTGGAACATCTGTCTCAAAAGTGAAGTCAAGGCTACGTACTCTGCCAATTCTCTGACCTATAGCAAGAAGCCTACTCAATAATGTTTCTCTGAAACCATTTCTAGCTATCATACAGTCAAGCTTAAGTCCATACTTGATATCTACAGGATACTTGTCCTCAATAAACTCCTCTTGATCAGTATATCCCGCTGAGAATAATTTGCTTTCCACAGTTGCTACCTCTGACTTAGGAAACTGACAGCCAAAAATCTCTCTCCATAAGTCATGTCTCTTCTTGTCATCTTTTTCATTGATAGCATCTACCACCTTATTATATGCCTTCTTTGCTTTATTCTGAAAAGCATGTTTCACCTTCACATCCTGGCCGCTTCCCAAGGCTTGATAATGATCCTTTTTCGGTTCGTCCTTCAGATATTCGAAAAAGTCACGGCATAACTCATCATAGTTAGATAGTTCAGTATTATCATATTCACTATGGTTTGATAAAAATCTGTGAGTAAGGGTGTCAATCAATAATCCTCCCATTCCTACCCCCATTGTATTCTTCCAGTTTCTCACCATTTTACACAAATAACGATGAGTCTCTCCATGTTCTTGTTTGAAAGATGTCATCTCATCTTGTTCTTGACGTGGCTTAGTTATCTTATAGGTATTTGTCTTTGTATCAGGATACTTATAATTAATATCATCACCATCCTTGTCCTCAAATACCGGTTGTACTTCAAAAGTGAAATTACTAAAGAATACGTCAACAACCAATCTATCTACTCTAATGTCAGTTGTCGGATAACGTTCCACTAAAGCATCTTTTACTTTCTTTAGTAGTTTTCCCGGATTATCCTTGTAATCATCCCATTTACTAGCAGGCATAATATACAGCATATCAAGATCGGAAATTCCCTTGATACCAGTATAACGCCCATATGATCCGACCTGAAGACAGTTGTCTGTTTCAGAATCTGTACCACGAAAAGTCCTATTCAGTTTCTTCGTTATCTCTTTGTAACGATTACTAATAACTACAGAATTGTCAACCTTGATATTACCAAGAAAATTGTTAAATGCTTGACTTATTGTCATACTTACATAGTTTTAAATTTTTAATGTCTGTGCTAAAATTAATAATTGCCATTGTAGTTTCTTTTTAATAGCGTTATTAAGTTAAGTATCTTAGCTCTCCCTTGGGAGCAATTTAAGAGGAGATTCGTTACGTGAATCAACACGTTTCGAATGTGACCATTTCAAGTTAGAGTACTTCAAGTTGTTTAATAAGCAATCCTGCTACTCTATTCTAAAAATAAGCAAATAATATGCCAGATAAACAAAAGAATCATAAATACATAATAGATTTAATGCTAAAATTAGACGCTTTTGGACTTTAAGGATTTATACCTATCATATAATAGAAAAAATCATATATCAATACTGCCAACGACAGTATATTGTGACTGACACGTCGTTGTTTATCTGTCACATTGGCACAAAATGTCCTAAATCAGACAATAAAACCTAATAATAAATATAAATCAATTTCGTTTTCAGTATTTTGTGCTATCTTTATACCCCAAATAGAAAATAAGAGTATGGTTCACGAATTACGCATAAAAAATTTTTTGTCATTCAAAGAAGAGACCATTATAAGTTTTGAAGCATCAAAAGACACATACAATGAGGACTCTTTGTTAATAACGATGAGCGACGGTATCCGTTTGTCGAGAATAGCTATTATATATGGCGCAAACGCAAGCGGAAAATCAAATCTATTGACAGCTTTTGAATTTCTTTTCTGGTTTTGGCAGCGAAAAACAGAAGACCAAGAGATATCTACGGGTGTAGAGCCTTTCGCTCTTGATATTGAGACTCCTTCTCTGCCATCGGAATTTGATCTCAAGCTTTATGTTAATGATAAGAAATACATTTACCAACTTAGATTAACCAGTAAGGTGATTCTATCTGAAAAGTTATTTGTCTACAACAGTAATCAGCCATCATTGCTAATGCAACGTGAATTGGTAAACGGGAATACAATATTGAAGTTCAACACATCCCTAACCAAAGTATCTGCTGTGGTAAGAGATGAACTTACAGTAAAGTGTTTGAATAATATGTCATTCTTTGCAGCTCGAAAGAGTGTTAATTGCACATTGGGTGAAATTGACGATGCAAGAGATTGGATGATCAATCATACATTACCTGTTATTGACTTAGGACAAAATATGTTTACCTATGCCGAAAGTAAAATGCTTGATAATACAGATGCAAAAAATCACCTACTAGGGTTTAGCCATAATATTGGTCTCAATATAGAAGATATGATAGTGGAAAAAGACTACATGTCATTAACCCCAGAAATGATTCAATTTATGCAATCGTCAGGAAAACTATCTGATGAAAATGTAAGTAAGCTGAATAAAGATCCTAGAATGCAAACAGGATTTAAAACAGACTTCAAAGTTTCAGTTAAAAATAGCAGGGGAGCAGAAACGTATACATTGCCAAAGTCAAACCAAAGTGATGGTACATTGAGAGCAATAGGAGTTGAAACAGCAATTTACGTTGCGGAGCAGAACAATAAGTTGTTGCCTATTGATGAAATAGAGTCATCATTACATCCAATGTTATTAAAGTATATGATTAAAAGCTTTCTGAAAACAGAATCTAAAAGTCAGCTGCTTTTAACAACACATTACGATCCATTGCTGAATGCAGTTGATGATTATCTTCGTAAAGATAACTTTTGGTTTATGGAAAAGCAAAACGACGGAAATTCTGTATTATATTCACTTGTATCAAAGAATGGTGTCAATAAGATGAGGTCGCTACAACGAGCATATTTAAATGGAAAACTTGGTGCAATTCCTAATATAGAATAGTCCCTAAGTTGCTATTGTTATATTTCATTTGCAGACTTTCTATGGATTATGTATATCTACCAAATGGAAAAGGTGATTCATATCCCAACCAATAAAATACTACTTTTGCATTCATTAAACTTTAGACTTGAAGTTTGACTAAAAATAAAGAGCCGTATCAAACTTGTTTTAAGTAATGATACGACTCTTTTTAGGCTTTATAATCACAATTTGTAACTCCTTGGAATGTTCATTTACTTTTGACATTCACATTTTATGATAAATAAGTGTTAATATGTATTTGTTTATTAACGCTTTAATAATCAGATTTATATAAAAAGATAAATAAGAAAATATTTTGTTATATTCCCAATATTGCCTACTTTTGTATGTGAGTTATTTGAAACTATGCAAAGCTGTGTAATCCGAAGCAGGACTTCCATAGCCAAATCGTTACCTGCATCTTTTAAACTATCTGCATTTACCTTATTTTCAGAGAGTTATTTTAAAACACTTTGTTTTTCCTATTGAAACAATTTGTTTCAACATAAAGGAACAGTTTGTTTTGCTTGATGAAACAGAGTGTTCTATGCCGCGAAACACTTTGTTTTCCTCTACAAAACAAAAAAGCCGTAACAAGATTTTCTCCGTTACGGCTTTCCTTATATTATGCCTTTCTAAAAGGCTTCTGTTTTACTTGCTGCAATTCCAGGGCTTCAGTTGCTTGAAGAAGTCGTTGCCCTTATCGTCCACCAAGATGAATGCAGGGAAGTTCTCCACCTCAATCTTCCAGATAGCTTCCATACCGAGTTCGGGATATTCCACGCACTCAATGCTCTTGATGTTGTTCTGTGCCAAGATAGCGGCAGGACCACCGATAGAGCCCAAGTAGAAACCGCCATACTTTTGGCAGGCATCTGTCACTTGCTGGCTGCGGTTACCTTTGGCAAGCATAATCATGCTGCCGCCGTGGCTTTGGAAGAGGTCTACATACGGGTCCATACGTCCGGCAGTAGTCGGGCCCATGGAGCCGCAAGCCATGCCTTGAGGAGTCTTGGCAGGACCGGCGTAGTAGATGGGATGGTCTTTGATGTACTGCGGTAGGTCTTCGCCACGGTCCAGACGTTCTTTCAGCTTGGCGTGTGCGATGTCACGGCCTACGATAATGGTTCCATTCAGAGACAAACGGGTGGAAACCGGATACTTGGTCAGTTCCTTCAGAATATCGGCCATCGGCTGGTTCAAGTCAATCTTCACCACGTCGCCTTCACCGGCCTTACGGAGTTCTTCGGGAATCAGTTCACCCGGATTGCTGTCGAGTTTTTCAATCCAGATACCTTCTTTATTGATTTTACACTTGATGTTACGGTCGGCAGAGCAGGAAACACCCAGACCCACGGGACAGGACGCACCGTGACGCGGCAGGCGGATGATGCGGATGTCGTGAGCCAGATACTTGCCGCCGAACTGGGCACCGAGGCCAATCTTATGAGCTTCTTCCAGTACCAGCTTCTCCAGTTCCACATCGCGGAAAGCGCGGCCGAACTCATTGCCGGTAGTGGGTAGGTTATCGTAGAAGTGGGTGGAAGCCAGTTTCACAGTCAGCAAGTTCTTTTCGGCAGAGGTACCGCCGATAACGAATGCGATGTGATAGGGAGGACAAGCTGCCGTACCCAAAGTCTTGATTTTTGAGATAAGGAAGGGAACCAATGTTTCGGGGTTGAGGATAGCCTTTGTCTCCTGGTAGAGATAAGTCTTGTTGGCAGAGCCACCACCCTTGGTTACGCAGAGGAACTCGTACTCCATACCTTCCGTAGCTTCGATGTCAATCTGTGCGGGAAGGTTGCACTTCGTATTCACCTCATCGTACATGGTGAGGGGAGCATTCTGCGAATAGCGCAGGTTCTCTTCGGTATAAGTCTTGTAAACACCCAGTGAGAGAGCTTCTTCATCACAGTAGCCGGTCCATACTTGTTGTCCCTTTTCGCCGTGGATGATTGCCGTACCCGTATCCTGGCAGAAAGGAAGTACCCCCTTGGATGCTACCTCTGCATTGCGCAGGAAGGTGAGTGCCACGTATTTATCGTTATCGCTTGCTTCGGGGTCACTCAGAATCTTAGCAACCTGCTCGTTGTGCGAACGACGCAACATGAACGATACATCACGGAAAGCCGCATTGGCCATTGCCGTCAAACCTTCTTTTTCAATCTTCAGGATAGGTTTTCCTTCAAACTCGCTTACTGACACGTAATCTTTTGTAAGCAGATAATACTCAGTAGTATCTTTCCCCTTCTCGAACATGGGCTGATACTTGAACGGAGGTGTTGTTGCCATAATTACTCGTATATTTAATGTTTAAAAGTGATTCGGGTAGCAAAGGCAGCACAAAACCGCCTTTACCGAGCAAAGGTAAAAACTATTATTGAAATAATTCTTTAATTAGAGTAAAAACGCAACAAATCATAATTAATTTTCTGACACCCGCTGCATCCGCCCTATCAGTTCATCGCCCAGCGCCGTCTTCACCTCAATGTGTTTCAGCACAGCCATTACAAACGGATTGCTTTCAAAGTCGCCGCGTACCTGCTCAAAATCGAGTTCCTTTTCCAAGCGTGAGCCGTCAGCTCCAAAGCCCGTCATGGAAGCCAGTGAAAATTCTTTCTTAGCATCCTCATACACCATGCGGTCGAGGCCAACTACTGCTTCTTTCCATTTTTCGACAATATGTATGACGTCTTCTGCCGTCATACCTTCCGGCTTGATACCATAGAACTCTTCCAACTTCTCATACGCCCAGGTCCATTCGTAGGTATAGTAGTTGCTGTGCATCTTCTCAAACTCGGCATTGATAGACTTCAAGCGATTGACTTTGCCGGACTCAATACCGTCTATCAGCGCATCTATCTCACTCTTTGGGGCTATCAATCCGGAAATATCCACCCATTCGCCGCTGCCAATGGCAGTATCGGGCTTCAAACGGGCACGTATTTCTTCATTGCTCCGGAAGTCAATGCCTTCCAAGCGCTTGATGACAGAGTTTCCGAGGAACTTATGAATGGCTATTTCATAGAAGCGGATACCTTTCACCAAAGCCGAGTTACGTATCTTCGCACTATGGAAAGAATAGATATCCGAAAGCTCGCCACTGGCATGACGCAGATTCTGCAACGTTTCCCGTCCCTTGAACATTTTCTGCACCGTGTAGGGGCTGAGAAGATTATAGTTGATGTAATCCAGTTTGTTCGGGTCGGTACGCCCGTCACGTTTCGGCCACTTCTGGGCATCACGGATGGTACCCACACTACGCAGGTTGACACCGGGTACAAGGTAGGTGGTATTATTCTGCTCTATCAAGTAAGAGAACGGCAGGTTCGAAGTATCAGAATGGTTGACATGGCGCCCCATTACCAAGGAAAACGCTCCCACCCTTGCAGGCCACAAGATGTACGAATCGGAAGTCGTCTTGGCACCACGCTCCAAAGTGCCTTGATGGATAGGCCCTAACTTATACATATGGTTGCTCTGATTGGACCCCGAACCGGCATTCATAAAGGAAAACATACCGGCAATCAGCAACGTGGATTTATGGTGTGTCACCGTATAAGGTCCGGCAAAAATAGCGCACGCCTCCCCGTTCTCTCCCTGGCAGTTGCTGAAAAACAAAGAATCCGAAGCAGAGTAGTTGTGTCCCAACTTGCATGCCTGCCCCACGAAGCAGCGGCTCAGCATAGCTCCGTCATCTACATGAGACCCGGTAGAGATGATGAAATCATCACAAATCACCCCATGCCCGATGTGTACCGGCGCCACCTCGTTGCTGTTGATGCTTCCGTTATACAGACGGCATGTACCACAGATGCGGCAATAATCACCGATGCGCACATTCTTTATGGAACCGGTGTTCAATATCATTACATGGTTCCCGATGCTTCCTACAGCAGAAGCATGTTTGTTGGAATAAAAATCCGTGATTTCCTTCATCCGTGCAATCAGCTCCGGGCGATGGCGGTAAAGCGCCAGAATATAGGCTTGGTGTGCGGAGAGTTTATCATTAATCAGCACCTCACGGCCTCCCGTCTCATTCAGGACAGACACTTCTACCCCGTTACCGAACTTCGACACACCGTCTACCAGAATAATATCCACATTCTCAATGAAGGTGTCATGCCCTATTTCATAATTGGCAATGTAGTTCTGGATATTCTCAATGCAACAGTTATCTCCCACCGTTACATTATGCAGCGTCACATGCCGCAAACCGGAATGCTTCCTGATTCCTCCCGGCAACATAAATTCTGAATGGAACACTCCCAAACACACCTCACCCGAAAAACGGGTATGATGCACAAATTCCGTTGAGAACTCTTCTGCAACGGTTACTTTCCCCCAATCATCAGCCAGACATGACTGGCTCTTCAACCGGAGAATTTCATCTTCGGTCAGTCTTCTGTAATTCATCCTTATAACGAGTTATGAGTTATGAGTTATAAGTTATTGCCTTTGCCGGCACTACCGATTCAAACCGCTGCCAGCAAATAACTCATAACTTATAACTCATAACTAAAATTAAACTTCTTCTTCGTAGGTCTGATAAAGAAAGTCATTATAGGGGTACTTCTGCACGTGCAATTCCTTCACACGCTGATAAACTACACTCTTCAGTTCCTCCATATTGATTTTTTCGCGGGCAGAAATAAAGAGGCAGTTATCCTCCATCTTAGCCATCCACGTCTTCATCAGTTCTTCGAGTGTCAAGTTTTCCTTGGTTCTGGGGGTAAGGTCGTCAGCCGCTTTCTCTATATAAGTATAAGCGTCTATCTTATTGAATACAAGAATCATGGGCTTACCGGCGGCACCGATATCTGCCAACGTCTTGTTCACAACTTCTATCTGTTCTTCAAAATCCGGATGAGAGATGTCTACGATATGCAACAGCAAGTCCGCCTCGCGTACCTCATCCAGAGTAGACTTGAAGGAGTCTACCAAATCCGTCGGCAATTTACGGATAAAGCCCACCGTATCGGATAGCAGGAACGGCAGGTTCTCAATAATCACCTTACGCACCGTAGTATCCAACGTGGCAAACAGCTTATTCTCTGCAAAGACTTCACTTTTCGAAAGCAAAGTCATCAATGTGGATTTTCCTACATTGGTATATCCCACCAATGCCACACGAATCAAGCGTCCGCGGTTCTTCCGCTGGGTAGACTTCTGCTTGTCAATCTCAGCCAAGCGCTCCTTCAACAATGACATACGGTTCAAGATGATACGGCGGTCCATTTCCAGCTGCGTTTCACCCGGACCGCGAAGTCCCACGGAACCTTTACCTCCACCGGCACCGGAGCCACCACCCTGGCGTTCCAAGTGGGTCCACAAACGTTGCAGACGGGGGAGCATGTACTTATACTGCGCCAGCTCCACCTGCGTTTTTGCATTGGCAGTCTGGGCACGCATGGCAAAGATATCGAGAATCAGGGACGTACGGTCCAGTATCTTGATTTTGAGTTCAGCTTCTATATTGCGTATCTGCTTGGCGGAGAGTTCATCATCAAAAATCACCATGCCGATTTCGCGTTCGGCTTCTTCTTCATTCCGGATATACTCTTTAATTTCTTCCAGCTTGCCCTTGCCGACATAAGTCACGGAATGCGCTGCATCCAGCTTTTGGGTAAACCGCTTCACTACTTCCGCCCCGGCTGTCTCAGCCAAGAATGCCAGCTCGTCCAGGTATTCGTTCGTCTTTCGCTCATCCTGCGTTTTAGTGATGAGACCTACCAATACCGCTGTTTCTGCCTGCACTTCGGAAATTACAAATTCTTTCATAGTTTCTATACCTTATTATATATATGTATTGTTGGTTCGGGCAGCAAATATAAATAATTTTGGCGGAAGCGCCTTAAAAAGCGGAATAAAATAAAAACAGACACAATAGAAAAATGGCATGTAAAATGAAGTCGAACTTCATCTTACATGCCATTTCAAATTACATATTATCTAATTGCCAGGATAATCAAAACCCTTCCGGCATCTCCAGCGTTTCCGTGAATCCCTGATACAGTACTCCCCATTTACCACCGTCAAGCACTACTAAGCCCTGCATCGGGAAAGACAACACGTTTCCTTTACGCTCCATACCTGCTGCTGCAAAGTATAGCATACCATAATCCGTCTTGTCATAACCAGTAGGTTGAGGATCCCAACCTATCAGTTCTTGATTGTCATCGCTTAGCGTAAACATGATGGGATATCCTTTCGTAATGCAATCTTCCAGCTTATAGATGTTAGCCTCTTTAGCCTTCAGCACAGGTTGATCCCAACCCTCGCCAAATAATTGAGATGCATAGTAGCCTGTACCTATATTGAGCCAAGTATAGTCACGCTTTATATTGACCGTCACCTTAGGTGAACCATAAACGTAGGAATCTTCTTCAGGAATGGTAATAGTATAAGATGCAGTAGTACCCACAGCTATGTCAAACGCAATCTTTACTTCTTTGAGTGCTTCACCGGCAGCAAAATCAACCGTTGTCGGCACTGTTACGTTCTCCGCATCTGTAGTCAAGCGAATAGATGCAGCCGCATCTGTTTTCTGACGGCCGATTTTGACCACAAAAACCTGTTCATCATTCGGATAATAAGTCAAATCAGTGTTATCAGCATAAATATAAGCTTGTACACCCTCGGTAGGAACCGGAGAAGGCTCCCACTCCACACCGTCTGAACAAGCCGTCATAGCCAAACCGCATACGGCCAAGCCCAAAAACAATTTATTGAATATCTTATTCATATACAAATTCTATTAAAAGTTAGTTCATTGGTTAATTGTTACCCGGTGCAAACTCCCCTATCGGAGTAGGACGTTTAGCAATAGCACCGGACGGGTCCGGATTGTTCATTCCCTGAAGGGCAGTATTTGAATCGACCTCGGTCTTAGGAATCATCAATGTCCAGTTGGGCTTCACACCTTTACAGTTTATCTTGAAGATATCTTCTATAAAGTTGGTACCCTCATAATTCTGAATGACATCCGGTTTCAGACGTTTAGCCGTGGGGAATGCGATTCCCTCACCCCAGAACTCGATACGCATCTGTTTCAACACCTCAAGTTGGAAATTACGCAAATCACCCGTACTGAAATTGTAATTGCTCTGGCGGTACTGCTTCATAAAGTTATTCAACAACTGTACGCCTGCTGCCACATTCTGGCTGGCACCTACTGCTTCAGCCTCTATGAGATACATCTCTTCCACACGCATCACGGGAATATCTGCAGCCGCACCCACAGAATAAGTGTTATAGTCACCACCCACGGGGCGGAACTTCAATGACATATAATCCGGTTGTTCATCCAGCCATGCATTGCCTCTCACTGACTGGTAAGCGTAAGTACTTCTGTCCGGGTCAAGGTAAGAATATTTGCGGAAATCGGTAGCAGGAATCGCGTCATAAAGTGAACGTGCCATCTGGAGCTTAGACAAAGAAGCATATCCCCAATCCGCTTCATTGGAAATGTGACCAATGAAATTAGCAAGATTACCCATATTGGAAGCCGTGGGGTGAAGGTACCACATCCATGCAGAAGTAGCCGTATTGAAACCGGTAGTGGGATTATGCCACTGTGATTCGCTCATAGGTGTTGCTCCCGACTTATCAATAGCCTTGCGGGCATACTCGGCAGCTTTAGCAAACTGACCATCCCACATATATACTTTGGCCTTCAGACCATATACGACCGCCAAGTCAGGGAAGTTCTTACTGACAGGTGTATAAGACTCCAGACCTATCTCTGCCTTGTCAAGGTCGGCAAGAATGAAATTCACCAATTCTTCGTGGGTTGCACGCGGATTGCTCTTCGCAATGTCGTTAGTTGTTGCCTCAGTCACGATGGGCACCGTCAGCCCCAGTACCTTGCTACAATCGGTATAGATGTTTTCTACCGGTTCGAAAAGTACCATCAGCGTATAATAGTCCAATGCACGGAAAGCATGGGCTATACTTCCAAGCCCACGCATTTCATCGGTAATTGTGGGATCAGTCACATCAACGGCCGCAATCACGTCATTGGCCGATTTAACGAACTTATATAGGGTGAAGTAAGGCAAATATGAATAATAGCCGGTGTCGTTCATACCATTATTGGCATTGAAGCGCCACCACCAGTCATATCCGTAATCCGTAGCCACGACATCACCCAGCAGTTCTGTCTGGGCCAACATCAATGAGGGATAAGCAAGGTCGGTCTCATGTGTTTGCTTACCGTACACTAGATAGCCTTGTACCATTTGCGATGGCAAGCCATTAAGCGAAGCCTCAATCGCTGTTGCCGATGCACCAATCTGATCGGAGGTCGCTGTAGAATCTTCGGGAAAAACCTCTTCTATACAGCCGGTCAATACCGTGGCCGATACGACCATAACCGAAAATAGTTTGAATATATTCTTCTTCATAATCATTGTAATCTATATATTAGGTTTAGAACTCAAATGACACACCACCGGAGATGGTACGCATCGGTGAATAGAAAGTAGCATTGGTTGTCTCGTCGTATGACTGACGTGGGTCGAACCCTTTACGTTTAGACCAATAGAAAACATTTTCTGCCGACATATACACGCGCAATGAGTTGATGACCAACTTTCTTGTCCACTTGGAAGGTAACGTGTAGCCCACATTAATATTCTGGATATTCAAGAAGCTTGCATTTGTCAAGAAGCGCGTAGACATTGCCCCTGAATATTGGTCGTTCATCTGGAAACGAGGGATATTAGTATTTGTGTTCTCAGGAGTCCATGAGTTCAGCAAATCCTTATGGTAGTTGTAACCAGCCGTACCATAAGGTGACGACATAAAGTAAGCATACGTACCATCATATTGCTTACCACCAATCTGGTAAGTGAAGTTTATGCCGAAGTCCACGCCATATACTTTCAGTTTGGTACCGAAACCACCATACACCTTAGGTATTGAGCTTTCCTCTGTGATGTAATAGTCAGCCTGAGCATGATTCGTAGTCGTTTCACGTCCGGTGATATTGCCGGCCTCGTCCTTGACATTCTTATAGAACAAAGACTCACCCTTTTCATTCACTCCGGCATACTCCTTCAAGCGCCATGTAAACATAGACAAATCCTCACCAATGAAGAAGCTTCCGTTAGAATAGCCCTTATATCCTTTTCCATCAGCTGTATACTCAGTAGTAATCAACTTATCAGGATCAAGCATCGTAATACGGTTCTTCAAGGTTGAAATGTTCACATTCACATCCCACGTAAAGTTACGTGTATCGAAGATATTCACATTGAAGTCCATTTCCACACCACTATTGACCATGTTACCAACGTTGTCCATATAGGAAGCATAACCCAATGATGGAGCCACGGTAAATGAGAACAACATATCCGAAGTCTTACGTCTGTAGTACTCGATGCTACCGGTTACACGGTTCCACAACTGGAACTCTGCACCGATATTGAAGTTAGTGTTGGTTTCCCAAGTGATGTCTTTAGTGCCCTTAGATTTAAATGAAGTACCAAGGCTGTTGTTAGAGTTGATAATGTTAAATCTATCCGTATAGAGGAAGTCACCGATATTGTCATTACCTTGTGAACCAATAGAAGCCTTCAGCTTCAGTTCCTGCACCCATGAAGCATCAAACCAGCTTTCTTTGTTGATAAGCCACGCACCGCCTACCGACCAGAATGTACCCCAGCGATGGTCCGGATGGAAACGGCTGGAAGCATCACGACGCAAAGAAGCCGAGCCGAAGATGCGTTCGTCATAATTGTATTGCAAACGGCCGAAGAAACCTTCATTGTTACGACGCTCTTTATAGGAAGAAGCACCTTGTCCGTCGATAATGGCACCATCCAATTCCTTATTGCCTTGAGAGAACATCTGCGACTTGCTGGCCCCAAGTTCATAGTAGCGATAATCATAATATTCGTGACCTAAAAGAATATCGAAGTTATTGTCGCCAAACGAACGGGCATAAGAAACAAGTTGTTGCAGGTTGTAATCGTAAGTACGTGTATGATACTTACTCACTGTACCGCCAGTGGAGTCGAACTGCCCGTAGTAAGGATTGTAAACGTAACTATGACGTGTCTCATCCAAGTTGAAAGCACCATTGAATGTCACCTTTAGGCCTTCTATAGGAGTTATATCTACAAAGGCGTTGCCGTTAATGGCATTTCCTTCAGAGTTTCTGGTATTTAGTTTATTGTCTAGAATAGGGTTGGCATCAGCAATGAAAGGACGCTGCATACCTGCATTGATACCACTACCGTAGTCCATCATTCCAATACCATTATTATCCACCATGATGCTGCCGTCAGCATTGCGCACGTAGGCGGGATAGATGGGAGCCATTTGGGTAACAAACGCCCATATATTACCGGTAGACGAACTGGTACCATTGTTACTCAACGAGTTAGAATCAAAACGTGCATATCCCATATTACCACCAATCTTCAACCACTTCTTTGCTTGATAGTCGGCTTTCAAACGGCCTGTCAAACGTTTCAGGTCAGAGCCTTCAGTGATACCCTCATTTCCAAGATAACCTAAAGAAACATAGAAAGAGGACTTTTCATTGGCTGCGCTCACCGAGAAGTTGTATTCCTGACGCAGACCGGTACGCATTCCCACATCTTCCCAATCATCCGGAGTCAGCAGATAGTCACGTCCTTTATAATTCACAACTCTACCCAATGTGGCGTTGGGATTAAGTTTACCGTTCTGACCGATGAGGAATTGCCCATCGGGAACTGTATATACATTGTATCCCAATCCACCGTTGGAGCCAAACAGATTCTTGTTTGCCTCAAGCCATGCAGCTTGGTCATTCATTCCCGTTGACTTATAATAATTGTTCATGGCACGATAATGCATCTCGTAGTACATGCCAGGATTGTCAATCACTTCATATTTCTGCAACGCTCGAGTGTTAGCACCCCACTTAGCATCAAAAGTCACCTTAGCCTCTCCCGACATATTGGCCCTTTTGGTAGTGATGATAATTACACCATTAGCACCACGAGCACCGTAAAGAGCATTGGAAGCCGCATCCTTCAATACTGTCATTGACTCAACGTCGTTAGGATTGATATTATTAATATCACCGCTATAAGGAGCGCCGTCCACAATAATCAGAGGGTCATTCTTTGCATTGATTGAGCTAAAACCACGAATCTTGATGGATGACTTTGAACCCGGAGCACCGTCATTGGAAGTCAGTGTCACACCCGGCACAGCACCTGCCAAGGCATCAGTAACATTCGTCACTTGCGACTGCTCCAGCTTTTCGGTACCAACCACCTTAGCCGAACCCGTAAATGCAGACTTCTTTGCTGTACCGAAAGCAACCACCATTACCTCATCAAGCATCTCAGTATCAGACTTCATCACCACTTTTACGCTGGATTTTATTGCCACCTCCTGGGTCTGCATACCAATATACGAAATTACCAGAGTTTTCGCGGAACTTGGTACGTTTGGTAATGTAAAATCACCATCTACACCGGTAATAGCACCAATTTGTGTACCTTTTACCAATACAGAGGCTCCAATAACTGGCTGCCCGTCTTCTTCAGAAATTACAACACCTGTAACCTTCTGGGTTTGGGCAGTTACTAGGCCTATTCCGACAAAAAGACAGGCCAATAACAGCATTAATTTTCTTTTCATAAATTCTCTCTTAAAGTTTAACTTTACATTATTTGTATCTTTACTCTAACAATTTGCAAATATATTAATAAAACTGAAACTAGCAATTATATTAATAAAAAAAGGTTGCAAATATAACATTTTGTTATTTTACAAGCTGTATTTATGCCGATAAGCATATTTTTTTCAACCAAAAGCTTTGATTGCTAAAACAGCAATTGACACTTTGCATAAGCAAAATGCCTCTTTTAATATTTCTTTTACTCGTTTTTAGTCATAAAACACCTTTAAAAGCCATTCTTTTTGCTTTTTTCGTGAAAAAGCGAATAAAAAAGTGGCATTTAATTTAAAGTTTTGTGAATACCAAGTGATTTGAAGATTTATTTTTTAGAGATATTAATGCTTATTCGCCTCTGATATAGCACAGAATTACGTCTAATTTGTTCTATTATTAATTAAAAAATGAAAGTATGGAAAAGATCAGTTACAACCTTGTGTTTAACAGAAAGAAGAGATTGAATAAAAGAGGAATGGCATTAGTTCAGGTAGAAGCCTATCTGAACAGGAAAAAGATGTATTTCTCCACCAAAATATATCTCAAACCGGAACAGTGGGATGCCAAACGAAAAATGGTGAAGAATCATCCTAATGCGAATGTTTTGAATCGTATGTTATATGAAAATATAGCAGCTATTGAGCAAACAGAACTTGGACTATGGCAACAGGGAAAGTCCATATCGTTAGATTTATTAAAAAATTCTATTGATAAACCTCTAAGCAATGGAAGGTCGTTTTTGACTTTTTTTAAAGAGGAGATAGCCAATTCTTCTTTGAAAGAAAGTACCCGTCAAAATCACCTTTCCACGCTTGAATTACTTCAGGAGTTCAAGAAAGAGGTATTATTTACCGATTTGACATTTGAGTTTGTGTCTTCATTTGATAATTATCTGCAATCTAAAGGTTATCACCTTAATACTATTGCCAAGCACATGAAGCATCTGAAACGATATATTAATGTTGCAATAAATAAGGAGTATATGGATATACAGAAGTATGCCTTTAGAAAATATAAAATTAAAAGTATAGAAGGAAGCCATACACACTTAGCTCCGGAAGAGTTACACAAATTTGAGAATTTGCAGCTGACTGGAAGATATACGAGACTGCAAAAAACAAAAGATGCTTTTTTATTTTGCTGTTATGCTGGATTACGATATTCTGATTTCACTAATCTGACCTCTGCAAATATTGTTGAGTTCCATCAGGAGACTTGGATAATATACAAATCTGTCAAAACAGGTATGGAGGTACGCCTTCCTTTATATTTATTATTTGAGGGTAAAGGAATCCAGATATTGCAACGCTATAAAGATGACTTCAATAGTTTTTTCAAGTTGAAAGACAATTCTAATATTAATAAGGAATTAAACATATTGGCAGGCTTGGCTAAAATTGATAAACGTGTATCGTTTCACACCGCCCGTCATACAAATGCTACCTTATTATTATATAATGGTGCCAATATAACTACTGTACAAAAACTGTTAGGACATAAAAGTGTAAAGACCACGCAGGTATATGCGAATATAATGGATATTACAGTGGTGCGTGATCTTGAGAAAACTGCCTCATCAAAAAAATAATAATAAGCACAAAAACTAAACGAAAGTGTTCTGTTTTTAAGATTTGGTTATAGAAATGGAAGGTATAATTTTCTCTAATAGAAGAAAGTGTGTATAATTAAATGAAAGAATATGCAATATAAGTTCCGAAAACGCATATATATAATCTAAAGATACATCATAATTACGAATATTATCACTCGTCCCATTTAAAGGAATAAAGCGTTCCTTTAAAAGGAACGAGTCATTGGTCGTAGAGAAGCCCTTGCTTTCTTTAAAAGGAAAGGATTAAAAGCTAATTTATAAACTTGACAGCCTCTAATAGCTATTAAAATCCGGCATTTGGGGTTCTTTCATTTTAGCATCAGATAAATGATAAATACCTCTTTTTGCATAATTAGATGTAATTACACAATCTCTTTGATACAGAAAAAGCATATAACCATCCAATATAAATATTCATCAATCATATTCTCTGCGATTTTGGAGGATATTTGAATCCACCCCTGCATATTTTAAAATATACAGTAATAAAATATGCATTTTTTCATCTGGAGTTTTTCTTTTTCTT
>OHIN01000294.1_pt1 | contig 37919 bp, 29 predicted proteins | sample 1568261 | NCBI WGS metagenome assembly OHIN01 (sample SAMEA3879578, study PRJEB24766) | human gut metagenome | biome: human-associated habitat; feature: feces | place: USA | collected 1985/1987
GCCCGACGCCTCGCTGGAAGGACGCCTCTATGCCATCGGCGTGCCTGCCATCCTGAATCTGGCTCTGCCCTCCCTGCTGGTCACCTTCCTGAACGACCTGCTGGCCGCCTTCTCCGAGAGCTATGTGGTGGTGCTGGGCATCTACTACAAGCTCCAGACCTTCCTTTACCTGCCTGTCAGCGGCATCGTGCAGGGGATGCGCCCCCTCATCAGCTACAACTACGGCGCGAAGGAGCACGCCCGAGTAGCGAAGCTCTACCAGCTCACCCTCGGCATGAGCACCGTCATCATGGCGGCGGGCACGGTCATCTGCATGGCTGCCTCCGCGCCCCTCATCGGCCTTTTCTCCTCGAACCCTGAGACCATCGCCATCGGCCAGACGGCCCTGCGCATCATCTGTCTCGGCTTCGTGGTGTCCTCGGTGTCCACCACATCCTCCGGCGCGCTGGAAGGTCTGGGCAAGGGCATGGCCTCGCTGGTCATCTCCCTCTGCCGCTACATCCTCTTCATCATGCCGCTGGCGTGGCTGCTCTGCCGCCAGCTCGGCCCCACCGGCGTCTGGCACGCTTTCTGGGCCACCGAGGTGCTGTCGGCCATCATCGCGTTCGCGGTGTATCGGAGGGGCGTAAAAAAAGAATAACCTCTCCGTCATCGCTGACGCGATGCCACTGCCCGGGTTGCGGCACCCAGCGTCTGCTTCGCTGTCGCTTGCATCCTGCTGACCGCTGGAAGTTCAATATGGCATAAAAGATAGTGCCCCGCTACAGAGGGCAGCAGCTTCGGGACAATATCCCATGTCAAGCTGTTGTGAATCTCTGTAGCAGGGCACTACTGTTTACAACAAAATCAAACTTTGCTCGTCCCGCGTGGGCCTGACCGGCACGCCAGTGCCTCTCCCTATGGGAGAGGTGGCTGCGAAGCAGACGGAGAGGGCATGCCGCTACGAAAGAGCTGGCGCGAAGCCGTGACGGAGAGGTTATCCCCCCACTCAGGCCAACACAAGCACCACCAAGCAGTAGTCTCTCTCCTCCTGTGTCAGTTCTGCGGGGTCTTGATGGTGGCGTTCGTTTCCAGTGCGAGGTAATAGCGGTGGCCGTCACTCTTCTCGCCCGTCATTGTAAAGGCTATGGCTTGCAGAGGCTGCTGCGGGCCGGAGTATTCCCCATAAGAATCATACCTTATCCCCTTGCATTGCTTCATACTCTCCGCCTGCGCCAGTGCGCTCTGGCCCGGCTTCACTTCTCCATACCAAAGCCGAACTCTGCCTGTCACCAGATAGTATTCCAATTCCTCTTTAATGATGCGCTCTGCCTCACTGGTCAGCAGATCTTCACCAGCCAGCCAGCTCGGCTGGAACTGCTGTGCGATGCCCTCGAGCTTTTTGTCCAGCGTCTCGTCCTTCTGATAGTCACCCTTTTGTTGCATCCGAGAGCGGAAGCACTCTTCCACCTGCTTGGCTTTGGAGCTGCTGTCCGAGCAGCCGGTGAGCAGGGCCAGCACCATCACGCCCGCGAGGGCAAGGGCTAAAAGTTTCGTTCGCTTCATGGTCGTTACCTCCATTCGTGCGGTGTGTTTCGGTAACTCTATTATAACTTGCCCCGCCGCCTCCCGCAAGTGCGATTCACGCAGGTTTCAGGCCCTTTCGCGCAGGTTTGGGGGTGAAAAGGCTCCCAGAGGCTCACGGGCAGGCCCGTCTTTGCTAAACCTCTCCGTCATCGCTGCGCGATGCCACCTCCCCTATCGAGGGGAGGCCTTGGCATACCGGAAAGTTTCCCTCTTCGCCAGAGGCTCCCCTACAAGGGGAGCTGTCTGCGAAGCAGACTGAGAGGTTGTACAGAGCAGGGCCTTTGTTTGTGAATGCATCGTTTTATTGGAAAGGAAGGAATCCCCCATGGCTGACAACACGTTCAATTTCGATCTCGACGCACCCGCAGTCCCCACCCTGACCCTCGACCCGGTGGAAGCCCCTGCGGAGGAAAAGCAGCCGGAGCCTGCCGAGGCCCCCGCGCCCGAGCAGCAGGTCAGGCTGACCCCCGAGGAACAGGCGATGGTGGACTCCTTCGCCCAGAAGATCGACATCACCAACAGCCAGCAGGTGCTCCAGTACGGCTCTGCCTGCCAGAAGAAGATCGGCGACTTCTCGGAGGCGGCCCTTTCTAAGGTGTCCACCAAAGACCTCGGCGAGGTGGGCGGCATGATCACCGACCTCATCGGCGAGCTGAAGAGCTTCGACGCCGCCGAGGAGGAAAAGGGCATCCTCGGCTTCTTCAAGAAAAAGGGCAGTCAGCTCGACAGCATGAAGACCAAGTACAACAAGGCCGAGACGAATGTCGAGACCATCCAGTCTGCCCTCGAGAAGCATCAGGTGCAGCTGCTCAAGGACATCGCCATGCTGGATAAGATGTACGATCTGAACATGGCCTACTTCAAAGAGCTGAGTATGTATATCCTCGCCGGCAAGAAAAAGCTGGCCGATTTCCGCGCAAACGAGCTGCAGCAGGCCATGGATAAGGCCAAGGCCTCCGGCCAGCCCGAGGATGCGCAGAAAGCCCGCGACCTCGCCGACCAGTGCGAGCGGTTCGAGAAAAAGCTCTATGACCTCGAGCTGACCCGCACCATCAGCTTACAAATGGGTCCCCAGATCCGGCTTCTGCAGAACAACAACTCCATGATGGCCGAAAAGATCCAGTCCACCATCGTCAACACCATCCCGCTGTGGAAGAACCAGATGGTGCTGGCACTGGGCCTGGCCCACAGCCAGCAGGCCATGCAGGCCGAGCGTGCCGTCACCGACATGACCAACGAGCTGCTGAAGAAGAACGCCGACGCCCTCAAGATGGGCACCATCGAGACGGCCAAGGAGTCCCAGCGCGGCGTGGTGGACATCGAGACCCTGCAGCAGACCAACAAGAGCCTCATCGAGACGCTGGACGAGCTGAACAAGATCCAGCGCGAGGGCCGCGCAAAGCGTGCCGCCGCCGAGCAGGAGCTGACCCGCATCGAAGATGAGTTGAAACAGAAGATGATGGAGATCCGGAGCTGAAATGGCAAACGCAGATTTTTCCAGACAACCGAATACGACCGGCGGCTTTGACGCTTCCAGCTACCGTGCCGCAAAGCCCGCCGAGGAGGAAGTGCGGCTGACGCCCCTCCAGCAGAAGCTGGCCGGTCTTGAAAAGGCCCTGCCTGCCGCGCTGGGCAGGCAGGCCGTGGCCGTCATCCTGAGCATCGTGGTGATGCTGGGGTGCTTTGTCGGCTTTGGCGGAGCGAAGGTCCGGGCCAAGTACGCTGCGGCCAAGGGCTGGTTTTCCACCGGCGTGGCCGCAGACAGCGGCTATACCCTGAATGAGGAATTGACCACACGGCTCAACACGGCCGCCAACATCATCACCACGGCGTCCAATACGCTGGGCGCTGACAGCGCCGAGGTGCAGACGGCTCAGGCCGCGCTGGACTCCTTTTCCGCCTGCCTCGGGGCGGTGCAGTCCGACGGCAAGACCCACGCATTGGACTCTCTGAGCGTCTATACCGGCGGCAGGATGCATATGCTCTACCAGTCGAACGAGGCGCTGGGCACGGCCATCGGCCAGCTCGACGCCATGCAGCTCTTCTATATGCGCACGCGCGGCCTCGATGAGCCGACGGCGCGCCTGCTGCTCAAACAGGCTTTCATGGCCGACATCATCGACCGCATAAAGGTGGAGAGCCTCCGCGACCGTCTGCGCATCCTTGCCGAACGCCGCTTTGCCGGCGTGAGCTCGGCCTGTGCCTCATGCCGCCATTGCCCGGAGGCCGAATGATCCCTGAATGATATGGATAGCGAACGTATATTTGAAATAAGAAAGGAATTCCCGATTCTCGACCGTAAGGTGGAGAACCGCCCCCTCATATACCTCGATAACACGGCGACTTCGCAGACCCCGGAGAGGGTGGTGAACCGTATCGCCGGTCTCTATGAGCATACCAAGGCCAACGTTCACCGCGGCGTCCATACACTCTCGCAGGAGGCCACCGACCTCCAGGAGCGGACGCGCAGACGCGTGGCCTCTTTCATCAATGCCTCCTCGACGGAGGAGGTGATCTTCACGCGGGGCACGACCGAGGCCATAAATCTTGTGGCCGCTTCGTTCGGCGACCGTTTCCGCGACGGCGACGAGATCATCCTCACCGTGATGGAGCATCACGCCAACATCGTTCCCTGGCAGTTGCTTCAGCACCATAAGAGGCTGAAGCTGCGCGTCGTCGACATCGATGAAACCGGGCAGCTCGACCTCGACGCCTACCGCTCGATGTTCAATGCGCATACGGCTATGGTGGCCGTGGCCCATGTCAGCAATGTGCTCGGCACGGTGAACCCGGTCAAAGAGATGATAGCCGAGGCCCATTCACACGGTGTGCCCGTGCTTATCGACGGTGCCCAGGCGTCGCCCCATCTGCATATCGACGTGCAGGATCTCGACTGCGATTTCTACGTTTTTTCATCGCATAAGATGTATGGACCGACAGGCGTAGGAGTGCTTTACGGACGCCGCTCGCTCCTCGAATCGATGCCTCCTTATCAGGGTGGCGGGGAGATGATAAAGCATGTGAGCTTCGAAAAAACAACATTCGCCGACCTCCCCTTCAAGTTCGAGGCCGGAACTCCCGACTTTATCGACATCGCCGCGTTCGACAGTGCTCTCGATTTTATCGATTCGACGGGTCTTGACTTCATCCGCCGGCATGAGGAGGAGCTTTTGGAATACACCACCCCCCGTCTGCTCGAAATACCGGGGCTGACGATCTATGGCACGGCGCCCGGTAAATCGGCCGTGATATCCTTCAATGTGGAGGGCATTCATAACTACGATCTCGGACTTCTGCTCGACAAGCTCGGCGTGGCGGTGCGCACGGGTCATCACTGTGCCCAGCCGCTTATGGAGCGTCTCGGAGTGCCGGGCACAGTCCGCGCATCGTTCGCTGTCTACAACACGCAGGAGGAGGCCGAGGCATTCGTGGCCGCCGTGCGCCGCGTTGTCGCCATGTTTTGATAGCTTCTGAAGCAAAAAATCGAGCCGCCTGCGGGATTCCGCGGGCGGCTCGGTTTTTATTATGCGATTGGAGGTCTTACTTCCTATTTTTCTTTTTGGGATCATCCTCATCGGCGAAACGGTTCGGGAATGAGAAATGTCGTCGCGGACGGCTCAGAGCCACCACCACGAGCACCACGCCGAGCACTATGAAAGGGATGCTCAGAAGCTGCCCCATGTTTATGCCATAGCGGGCAATCATCTCATATTCCGAGCTTACCTGAACGTTCTTGATATATTCGATCAGGAAGCGGGGAAGGAAGATGCCGATGAAGAAGACGCCCGTGATGAGCCAGGGACGTTCTTCGGCGTTCTTTTTCCAATACATCCACATCAGCAGTCCGAAGAGCGCGAAATAGCAGAGGGCTTCGTAGATCTGCGTGGGATGGGCAGGAACGGTCTCGCCGTTGCGGAGGAACACGAATCCCCAGGGGAGGTCGGTGGGTCCGCCATAGATCTCGCTGTTCATCAGATTGCCGAGGCGGATCAGTCCCCCGACGAGGGCGATTGCCACCACAATCTTGTCGAACACCCAGGAGGCCGGTTTCTTCGACACGAACCATGAGAAGAGGAAGAGCGCGATGATGTTGGCGATTGTGCCGCCATGGCTCGCGAGACCCCCTTCCCATATTTTGAAGATGTCGCCGGGATGTTTCGAGTAGTAGGGCCATTCGTAGAAGAACACATGCCCGAGGCGGGAGCCGACGAGCGTGGCCACCACAACATACATCAGCAGTATGCCGAGCCATTTCTCGGGAGCGCCCTCATGCCGGAACATCCGGGCCACTATCCAGTAGCCGACGGTGAAGCCGACGGCAAAGGCCAGTCCGTACCATCTCACGGCCAAAGGGCCGAAAGAGAGGACCACGGGGTCGGCGTTCCAATAGATGAAATCAAGCATCCGGGATTATTTTTTCGGAAAATACGAAGTGTTATTTATCGGAAACGAGTGCGGCTGTATCCTCGGCAATCATCATCTCCTCGTCGGTGGGGATCACGACCACATGCACTTTGGAATCCTTGCCGGAGATCTCTATCTCCTCGCCGCGCACCTTGTTGGCCTCGGCGTTGAAGGTTATTCCCATGAAGGCGAGCTTGCGGCAGATGGCCTCGCGGGTGGCGGTCTGGTTCTCGCCGACGCCGCCGGTGAACACGATCACGTCGACGCCACCGAGCACTGCGGCGTAGGCGCCGATATATTTGAGGATGCGGTATTCATACATGTCCATGGCGAGGCGTGCGCGCTCGTTGCCGGCGGCAATGCCGGCCTCGATGTCGCGCATATCGTTGGAGATGCCCGAAACGCCGAGTACACCGCTCTCCTTATTGATAACTTTCTGAAGACCTGCGGCGTCGAGTCCGCGGCATTGCATGAGATATACGAGAGCGCCGGGGTCTACGTCGCCCACGCGGGTGCCCATCATCAGACCCTCGGTCGGCGTCAGGCCCATCGAGGTGTCAACGCTCTTGCCGTCTTCAATGGCCGTGATGCTGGCGCCGTTGCCGATATGGCAGGTGATGATGCGCTGTTTATCATAAGGGAGGCCGAGGAACTCGCAGGCGCGGCGCGAAACGTAGCGGTGGCTGGTTCCGTGGAAGCCGTAGCGGCGCACGCCATACTGCTCATAGTCTGAGTAGGGAAGGGCATACATATAGGCCTTCGCCGGCATTGTCTGATGGAAGGCGGTGTCGAATACCGCAACCTGGGGAACGCCCGGCATGATGTCGCTCACGGCCTCGATACCGGTCACGTTGGCCGGGTTGTGGAGCGGTGCCACAGGATAGCATTCCTTCACTTTCTCGATAACCTCGGGAGTGATCACCACCGATTTGTTGAAATATTCCATGCCGTGCACCACGCGGTGACCTACGGCGCCGATCTCGTCGAAGCTTGCGATGACGCCTTTCTGCGGGTCGGTGAGCACGTTGAGCACCTGCTTCACGGCCTCCTTATGGTCGGGCATGTTCACCACGATGGTCTCCTTTGAGCCGTCGGGGAGCTTGAATTTGAGGAAGGAATCGGGAAGGCCGATTTTCTCCACACCGCCCTCGGCAAGCACTTTCTTGTCGGAGCTTTCGATAAGTTTATATTTCACGCTGCTGCTTCCGCAGTTGAGAACGAGTATTTTCATCGATTATATTCTTATTAATTCGGTTATTCCGGAGGGGTCAGAGATTCTTGTCGCCGATGGCCTGGTTGCAGGTCACGATGATTGTGTTCACGATATCGTCGACCGTAGCGCCGCGCGAAAGGTCGTTGACGGGAGCGGCGAGACCCTGGAGAATCGGGCCGACGGCACCGGCGCCGGCGAGACGCTGCACGAGTTTATAGGCGATGTTGCCCACTTCAAGCGAGGGGAAGACGAGGGTGTTGGCATGTCCGGCCACTTCGCTGCCGGGAGCCTTCATGCTGCCGATGGCCGGCACGATGGCGGCGTCGCTCTGAAGTTCGCCGTCGATTTTGAGCGTCGGATCGAGCTGATGCGCGAGGGCTGTGGCTTCGGTCACTTTGTCGACGCGCTCATGCGAGGCGCTTCCCTTCGTGGAGAAGCTGCACATGGCAACCACCGGGTCGAGACCCGCGATATCTTTCGTGGTCTTGGCCGTGGCGATGGCGATCTCTGCAAGCTCCTTGGCCGTGGGGTCGGGCACTACTGCGCAGTCTGCGAACACAAGCATGTGGTCTTCTCCGAAAGGACAGTTCTCGGGCAGAAGCATGATGAAGGCTCCTGAAACCACCGAGATGCCAGGTTTGGTCTTGAGCACCTGGAAGGCGGCGCGGAGCACATGGGATGTGGGGCTCAGAGCGCCGGCAACCATGGCATCGGCGTCGCCGCGCTTGATGAGCAGGCAACCGAGATAAAGTGGGTTGAGCACAACCTCGCGGGCCTGGTCGAGCGTCACGCCCTTGCTCTTGCGGAGCTGCGCGAAGAGTTCGGCGTAAGGCTCTGTCACGGTGATGTCCTCGGGGTTGAGGAATGCTGCTTTCTCGATATGGGGGAGACCTAACTCGAAGGCCTTGGCGAGCACTTCGTCGCGTTTGCCGATGAATGTGACATCGGCGATGCCGGCGGCGATCACGCGGTCGGCAGCCTGGAGGGTCCTGGGTTCAAGCGATTCGGGGAGAACCAGACGCTGCCGGTTTTCCTGAGCTTTTTTGGTAAGTCTTTCGAAAAGAGTCATGACTATGATCTGTTTTTGATGATATACTGCAAAGTTACAAAGAATTTCGTTATGGGGAGGGGCGCGAGATGGATTTTTTTGCGAGAAAATTAGTAACTTTACACCCGCAAATCCATGAGGCCCGGCGGCCTTCTACCGCATGAGAATCTTCAAGAGACTTTATCTCTTCATACTCAAGAGCTTTTTACCTCTGTTCGCGATGACTTTCTTCATCGTGCTCTTTATCGTGCTCATGCAGTTCCTATGGAAGAACATCAACGATCTTGTCGGCAAAGGTCTTGAGTTCTCTGTACTCGCCGAGCTCTTCTTCTATGTCTCGGTTACTCTTGTGCCTATGGCTCTGCCGCTTGCCATCCTTCTGGCGAGCCTCATGACATTCGGCAATCTCGGCGAGAAGTCGGAGCTGACGGCCATCAAGGCCTCGGGCATCTCCCTGCTGAAGGTGATGCGGCCGCTCATCGTGCTCGTGGGCATGATCGCCATCGGCGCGTTCTTCTTCCAGAACGACGTCATACCCAAGGCGCAGGTGAAGATGTGGACGCTGCTCTTCTCCGTGAAGCAGAAATCGCCCGAAGTCGAGATCCCCGAGGGTGCGTTCTACGACCAGATACCCGGTTATAGCCTCTACGTGAAGAGCAAGAACAAGGAGACCGGCATCCTTCACGACGTGATAATCTACGACATAAGCCGCGGCGGCGACAATTCCACGATATTGTTGGCCGACTCGGCGCGCCTCTCGTTCACCAAAGACAGCAAATATCTCTACCTGCATCTCGTCAACGGGGAGCAGTTCGAGAACCTGCGCGAGCAGAGGGCGCTCGACCGCAACGTCCCCTTCCGTCGCGAATCCTTCTTCGACAAAGAGGTGCTGATTCCCTTCGATGCCAACTTCAACCGCCTTGACGAAGGGGGAATGCGAAAGCAGTATGTCGGCAAGAATATGTCGGAACTGAAAGCCACTATCGATTCGCTGACTGTAAGAGTGGATTCGGTAGGGGCTGTTTTTGCCTCCGACCTGCGCACCACCGCTTTCCCGGGCGTGATGCGCGCCGACTATTTCACGGCGAAAGAGGAGGAGAAGAAAGATCAGAAACCGGAGTTGGCCATGAATCTCGATTCGCTTCTCAACGCTTTGTCGCCTTCCGAGCAGGGCGATATCTATACCCAGGCCCTGAGTCTCAACAAGGCGCGCGCCGGAGAACTGGAATTCCGAGCCATAACAATTGCCGATGAAAAAAAGAATATCCGGCGTCATGAGATCGAGCTTATCAAGAAGTTCACGCTGTCGGTGGCGTGTGTTATCTTTTTCTTTATAGGTGCTCCGTTGGGCGCCATTATCCGCAAGGGCGGACTCGGTATGCCGCTCGTGATTTCGGTGCTCCTATTCCTGTTTTATTATGTTATCGATAACACGGGCTACAAGATGGCCCGCGAGGGGAGAATACCCGTCTGGATAGGCATGTGGCTCTCTACGGCTGTGTTGCTGCCGCTCGGCATTTTCGTGACCTACAAGGCGATGAACGACTCCGCGGTGTTCAACAAAGATCTCTATCTGAATCTTATAAAACGCTGGCTCGGCTTGCGGGAGTCGCGTCATGTACCGCTCAAAGAGGTAATCATCAACGAGGTGGACTATCGCAAAGCCGAGAGGATGCTTGCACGCCTCTATGCGGCGAGCGAATCATGGCTGAAACTCTACGGTGGCCGCATGTCATATTTCCGATATTGGGATGAAGGCTATCCCTTTGCGCCTATCGAGAGGATAGGCAATATGGCCGATGAGGTAGTGAACTACCTCTCGGATACGCGCGACCTCAAAGTTAATTCGAAACTTGAACTGTTCTCTGTCATCAAGCCCCTCTGGATCGACCATCCCACGTCGCGCCCCTGGCTGCGCACAACGCTCAAATGGTTCTTCCCTGCCGGCCTTATTATCTGGTTGCTGAGCCTCCCCTACGGCCGCCGCCTCCGCGCCGAGATGGCGCAGACCGCCCGCACCGCCCTCGCCGAAATCAGCTGCGTCCGCGCCGCCGCGAAACCGTAGCGGCATGCGCTTTTGTTTGGATTGTCGCAACAAAAAACGGCCGCTCTCGCGAGTGGCCGTTTTTGTCAACAGGCATGCCTGTTGGAACTTAAACTTAATGAACAAAAATCTATCTTCTTTCTTTTCTTCAATTAGAACAAGAATGATACGTTTTTAGTTTCGAAACGAAGATATTTTAACATTTATTAATAATCGAGAAGCTCGTGTTTTTTCGAGATTCTCGATTTAGCTCGAGATTCTCGAGAAACCCGAGATCTTCGAGATTCTCGAATTGCCCGAGAAACCAGAGATTCTCGATTTTTCCCGAAAAATTTTGTAAATTTGCAGTATGAGAACTGATAAGGAACTTGAAGGGGTATCTCTCCTTGGTAACCAGGGGGTGAAATATCCCACAGACTATAGCCCGGAAATGCTCGAGACTTTCGAGAACAAGCATCCGGAAAGAGAATATGTTGTGACTTTCGATTGCCCCGAATTCACCACGCTCTGCCCGAAGACGGGGCAGCCCGATTTCGGCCATCTCTATATCTCTTATATTCCGCGTCAGCGGATGGTTGAGAGCAAGAGCCTCAAGCTCTATCTCTTCAGCTTCCGCAACCACGGCGATTTCCACGAGGATTGCGTAAACATTATCCTCAACGACCTCATTCATCTTATGAATCCGCGATATATCGAGGTGCGCGGCGTGTTCATGCCCCGAGGCGGCATCAGCATCTATCCCTTCGCCAACTATGGCGACGAGGGTCATCAGGACTATGTCCGCGCCCGTCGGCTGGCCGTGCTCAACCGCAGCTGCCGATGAAGGTTTCACTCCAAAACGAACTGAAATGACCGACAATATAAGTATAAGAGGCGACCGCGACTCGGTGATTGTGCTCTCCGGAGGCATGGATTCCGTGACCCTGCTTCATGACTATAAGGAGCGAATCGCATTGGCCGTTACGTTCGACTACGGGTCGAACCATAACGCCCGCGAGATCCGCTGCGCCCGCAAGCAATGCGAGATGCTCGGCATCGAGCACATAGTGATACCCCTCGAATTCATGGGTAAGTATTTCGAAAGTTCCCTCCTTTCGGGAGCCGAGGCCATCCCCGAGGGGCATTATGCGGATGAGAACATGAAATCGACGGTTGTGCCTTTCCGCAACGGCATCATGCTCGCCATTGCCTGTGGCCTTGCGGAATCGCGCGGTCTGCGCCACGTGATGCTCGCCAACCATAGCGGCGACCATGCCATCTACCCCGACTGCCGCCCCGGCTTTGTAAAGGCTATGGGTGAGGCCATGAGCGAAGGCACCTATGAGCATATCGACATCATCGCCCCCTACACCGGCATTACCAAAAACGAGATAGCCGTGATCGGCAAGCGCCTCGGAGTGGACTATAGCCTCACCTATTCCTGCTATAAGGGAGGGGAGAAGCACTGCGGACGCTGCGGCACGTGCGTGGAGCGTCGCGAGGCCCTCGACTTCGCCGGCATACCCTACGATCCGGAGACTCTGCAATAAGCTGCAATATGAGCCGGAGCCATAGACTCTGTTCCTTAAAAATTGTCCCTGAAATGTACTATGTAAAGAAAAGAATAGAGATCAGCGCGGCCCACCGCCTCGATCTCAGCTACGAAAGCAAATGCACCTCGCTCCACGGCCATAACTGGATAATCACCGTGGAATGCCGTGCCCGTGAGCTCAATGCCGACGGCATGGTGGAGGATTTCACCAATATCAAGAGCCGTATTCTCGGCCTGCTCGACCATAAGGTGATCAATGATGTAGTCGATTTCAATCCGACGGCCGAGAACCTTGCCCGCTGGATTGTGGATTCAATACCCACATGCTATCGCTGCGAAGTGCAGGAGAGCGAGGGAAACACCGCCGCTTATGAGAAAGATTAACGAGATATTCTATTCCCTCCAAGGGGAGGGACACCATGAGGGCTATCCCTCGGTGTTCGTGCGTTTCTCCGGATGCAACCTCGCATGCCCCTTCTGCGACACGCGCCACGAGGATGGAATCTTCATGGACGACGACGCCATAGTGCGCGCCGTGAACCTCTATTCCGCCGAATGGATAGTGCTCACGGGTGGCGAGCCCTCCCTCTGGATCGACGATGATTTCATCCATCTGCTGAAGCGCGCCACGGGGAAGAAGATCTCCATCGAGACCAACGGCACGCGGCCCGTGCCCAACATGATCGACTGGATCACGGTCAGCCCCAAGTTCGGCATCGCCGGCGATTGCGAGGCGCCGCTGCTGGTGCAGCGTGCCGACGAGATCAAGGTGGTGGACGTAGGTCAGGACCTCGAACCATATTTCCGGCTCTCATGCCGCATGCCGGAGACCATCATGTATCTGCAGCCATGCTACGTTCCGGACGAGGAGCAGTTCCGTCATAACCGCCTCTCCGCCGTGAGGCGCGTGCTCGCCGACCCGCGCTGGACGCTGTCGGTGCAGCTGCACCGCTACCTCGACATTCCCTGACAAAACAAAATAAAGGCCGGAAACCATATGGTTTCCGGCCTTTATTTTGTTTTGGCGGTTGATTGCGTCAGTTGGCGCTCTTGCGGCTTGATTTCTTTGCCGGGGCTGCGGGGGCGGGAGCGGCGGGCTCCTCGGTGCCGGCGAGGGCGGCGTCGATCATGATGCGGCCGCAATATTCGCAGACGATCACTTTCTTGTGCATGCGGATCTCCAGCTGACGCTGCGGGGGGATGCGGTTGAAGCAGCCGCCGCAGGCGTTGCGCTGCACGCTCACGATGCCCAGACCGTTGCGGGCATTCTTGCGGATGCGCTTGAAAGCGGCAAGCGTATACTCGCGGATGGCCTCCTCCTCCTGACGTGTCTCGGAGATGATCTCCTCGAGTTCCTTCTTCTTCTGCTCGAGGATATGCTCGTTGTCGGCGAGCTCCTCCTTGTCGTGCTCGATATCGGCGCTCTTCTGCTCTATCTTGGCCTGGGCGTCGCGGATATTCTTCTCGGCAAGCTCGATTTCGAGGCTTTCGAATTCCTTCTCTTTCTCAAGGAACGCGAACTCGCGGTTGTTGCGCACGTTGTTGATCTGTTCCTCGTATTTGGCAATCTTCTCGCGGCGCGCCACGATGTCGCCCTGTTTCTGCTTAACGAGGCTGCGCAGGTCGGCAATCTCCTCCTCATGCTTGGCGATACGCGTCTGGAAGCGTACGATCTCATCCTCGCGGTCCTTCACTTCATTGGGAAGTTCGCCGCGTAGAATCTTGATGCGGTCGATTTCCGAGAGATAGGTCTGCAGCTGATAGAGAGCTTTGAGTCGCTCCTCAACGCTGCGCTCTTTTTCTTGTTTCTTCTCTGTTGCCATATATTTTGAATGCTTATTGTTTCAGATTGTCGATATAGGGTTTGTCTCGTTTTCGGCGAAATAGACCACGAAATCGGGATACTTCTCGCGGATAACTCGCGAGAGGATTCTGCGCGAGCAGAGCTCCCCTTCGTAATGGCCGATGTCTGCGATGATGATGTCGAGTCCGTAGTTGGTGAAGTCATGATACTTCACGTCGCCTGTGATGATGGCGTCGGCCCCGGCCTTGATGGCATCGGGTATCAGCGATGCGCCGGCGCCGCCGCATATCGCCACGCGTTTCACCACTAACTGCGGTGACTGCGAGGAGAACCGGAGGCCTTTCACCTCGAAAGTCTCCTTCACCTTGCGGAGGAATTCGAGTTTCGGGGTAGGGGTAATGTCGCCGATCACGCCGAGGCCGCATCTCCCTTCGCAATCCTTCGGCTCCAGCACCGCGAGACGTCGCATGCCGAGGCTATGGGCCATCTCATGGCTCACGCCGTCCCAGGCGGAGTCGAGATTGGTGTGAGCTGCATAAATGGCCACATCTGAGCGTATCGCCTTGATGACGATGCGCTCGGAGGCCGTGCGCCCCGTGATCTCCTTGAGGCCACGGAATAGAAGCGGATGATGGCATACCACCATGTTGCAACCGCGCCTCAGAGCCTCGTCGAGAATATCCTCCGTTATGTCGAGGCAGAGAAGCACTGCCGACACACTCATCTCCGGGTCGCCGACCTGCAGGCCGGTGTTGTCGTAGCTTTCCTGGAGCTCCTTGGGGGCGAAAGCCTCGATTACGGCGGCGATATCCTTGACCTTTACCATTTTGTTGAGTCTGACGGATTCCACTATATCGAGCGGAGAGATCATTTCTTTATCGGTTTGAGTTCAAGCTGAAGCTCGTCGAGCTGAGCCTTGTCGATGGGGGAGGGAGATTCGTTCATCACATCGCGGCCGGAATTGTTTTTCGGGAAGGCGATGACGTCGCGGATCGTGTCGAGACCTGCCAGGATCGACACGAAGCGGTCGAAGCCGAGGGCGAGACCTCCGTGAGGTGGCGCACCGTATTTGAAGGCGTTCATCAGGAAGCCGAACTGCTCGTGGGCGCGTTCGGGAGTGAAGCCGAGGAGCTCGAACATCTCATCCTGGAGAGCCGCGTCATGGATACGGATCGAGCCGCCGCCGAGCTCCGTGCCGTTCACTACGATATCGTAGGCCGTGGCGCGTACTTTGCCCGTGTCGGTGCGAAGCAGCGGAATATCCTCCGGGTTGGGGGAGGTGAAGGGATGGTGCATCGCGTAATAGCGCTGGGTCTCGTCGTCCCATTCGAAGAGGGGGAAGTCGATCACCCAGAGTGGGGCGAAGACATTGCGGTCGCGCAGGCCGAGACGGTTGCCCATCTCCAGACGGAGCTCGCAGAGCTGTTTGCGCGTCTTCATGGCCTCTCCGGCCATCACGAGCAGCAGGTCGCCCTTCTCGGCGCCGGCTTTCTCTCCCCATTCGCGGAGCTGCTCCTCGGTGTAGAATTTGCCTACGGAGCTCTTGATGGAGCCGTCGGGCTCGAACTTAACCCACATCAGACCCTTGGCGCCCACCTGCGGACGTTTAACGAACTCCGTGAGCTCGTCGATCTGCTTGCGCGAATATCCGGCGCAGCCTTTGGCAAGGATACCGACGGTGAGCTCTGCATCGTCGATCACGCCGAAGCCTTTACCCTTGGCGAGGTCGGTGAGCTCCACGAATTCCATGCCGAAGCGGATGTCCGGCTTGTCGGAACCGTAGCGGGCCATGGCGTCGTTCCACGTCATGCGAGGGAAAGGCTCCGTGAAGTCGATACCCTTCACATATTTGAATATATGTTTCACAAGACCTTCGAAAGTCTCGATCACATCCTCCTGCTCCACGAAGCTCATCTCGCAGTCGATCTGCGTGAATTCCGGCTGGCGGTCGGCGCGAAGGTCTTCGTCGCGGAAACATTTCGCGATCTGGAAATAGCGGTCGTAGCCGCTCACCATCAGCAGCTGCTTGAAGAGCTGGGGGCTCTGCGGGAGGGCGTAGAACTCACCCGGGTTCATGCGTGAGGGCACCACGAAGTCGCGTGCTCCCTCCGGAGTGGATTTCACAAGAATCGGGGTTTCGATCTCGAGGAAGCCGAGGGAATCGAGATAGCGGCGGATTTCGAACGCCATCTTGTGGCGTAGCTCGAGGTTGCGGCGCACGCAGGGGCGGCGCAGGTCGAGATAGCGGTATTTCATGCGCAGGTCATCGCCTCCGTCGGTATTGTCTTCGATGGTGAAGGGGGGAATCTCACTGCGGTTGAGGATGCGGAACGATTCGGCAATCACCTCGATATCGCCCGTAGGGATATTTTTATTCTTTGAGCTGCGCTCGGCCACGCGGCCCTTGATCTGCACCACATACTCGCGGCCCAAGGCGTTTGCAGCCTCTGTCAGGTCGCGGTCTATCTCATTGTTGAACACCACCTGTGTGATTCCGTAGCGGTCACGGACATCCACAAACGTCATGCCACCCATCTTGCGGGTGCGCTGCACCCATCCGGCGAGCGTCACGTTCTTTCCTTCATCGGCGAGCCTGAGCTCTCCGCAAGTCCTGTTTCTATACATTCTCTTAGAGTTGAATTCAAATCTTAGCGGGCGAATACGCGCCAATAAGTGCGGCATCCGCTTCAAACATGCAAAATTAGCAAAAAATCATGTGTTTGTCAATACCGTTGCCGATTTTGGATATAAAAATGAGTTCCGGCCTGTGCGGGCCGGAACTCGGGGTAGGTTATGTCGAGGGTTTACTCGATTGTCTTTAGGGTTATCACTCGATGGTCTGGCGAACCTTGATGTTGTCGAGGAAGAAGCGGTTCACAATGGCCTCACCTTTGTCGTTGAGGGCAGGCCATCTGTCGTCGCTGCTTCGGATGGTGACTTTCGTGTTCTCGTTGATCTTATATTTCGAGAGATTGATCTGTGCATGCATCCATTCATGTTTGCCTCCGGCTTTCAGTGTATGCGGCGGCACGTTGATCTTCTCCTCAACGCCATCATTCTCGATGATGATGATCAGCTTGATGTCATCGTACTTGCGGTTGTCGGCGCCCGGATTACCCTGACGCATCGGCGACCAGTCGAAGAGAATCTCATAATCCTCAGCCTCGGGAACCTGGAACTTCGGAAGGACGAGACCCGCCTCGATACCGGTGAGCGAGAACTTCAGGTAGTTGCGCTGCATGTAGACACGTCTTTCGATAGAACGGTCCTCCTTCCCTTCTGCAGTTGCCTTCACGAAGTCATATCCGCGATCGGTCAGCTCATCGATAAGTTTCTTGCCGTCGGCATTCGTTCCGGCGATATTATTGGACTGAACTGCCTGTGTGTCGCTCATTGCAACATAGTCTACTGATTTGCTGGCAATGCACCAGGGATCCATCCATTCGAAGTCATCGGCGAAGTAGATGGTCTCGTTGAGACCGAGATCCTCATACTCTGCGGGGATCACATTTATCACCGGAGAAGCCATACCGGCGAAGTAGCCTTTCACTTTGATCTTATGGCCGTTCATAGATGCGATATTGAGAGCTTCGGCGGGTTCTGTGAGGTAAACCTTGCAGGTCATCTCGCCCACAGTCATTGCATCTCCCTCAAGGTCGCCCGTAACGGTTATCAGCTGATAAGCTCCGGCCGAGGTGTTGTCGAGGTCAGCGGTAATGTCGGTAGCCTCGGCTGCGGGGACGGGTGCAGTTCCCTCGGCCCACATTCTTTCGCCGAGCACATAGGGAAGACTCATATCGGATTTATGTTTCTCACCCTGAACTGTCACCTTGTCGCCTACGGCAACCTGCTCAACAGGTTCCTGAAAGAAGATGAAACGTTCGCCGTCGGTGGCGATGAAGCCGTTGGCAGTGAGCGCTGTCACTACCATTTCTTGCATGCGGACAACGGTCTCGTCCTCAAGATCGTTGAGATCGGCAATAGTGTAGTCCACAGGATCGCGGAATTTATCGCCGTCCTGACGGAGGAGCACTTTGGCGATGCTCTCGAGGTTACGGCCTTTGAAAAGCACATCGGCCTTACGGGGATTGTCGGGAGTGCCGTCGCGGAGGTTATCGCTTACGCTTATCTCGACCTCGGTGCGTCCCGCATGGCCTGTGGCCGGTTTCACGGTGGCCCACTCCGGAGCCTCGCATACCCAGTCGGCATCGGAGGTCACGGTGATGATCTGCGGGCCGACAGGCAGCGTCTCATATTCGAGGACGTCGGTGCTCGCGAGCACTGCCCTCGACATGTTGTTCTCATCGTCGCTGCAGGAAACCATGATGCCTCCGAATGCGGCGACAAGAGCCATTAGTATGATATTTATCGATTTTTTCATTTTAAACGATCTTTTTAGTTGGTCATTTTATCGGTCCCGTCACCATTCGGGATTCTGCTCGAGGTTGGTGTTGAGGATCAGATCATCGAGCGGAATCGGGTAGAAGTAGTCGCGGCTTTCGTTGAAGCCCTGACGCACCTGATCCTTGATGCCATAAACATATCCCGAGTTGCCGTCGGAAAGAATCACGTCCTTGCCGATTTCAAGCACTTTCTCTCCGTTGGGCGCTTTCGGTTTCTTGGTCTGTGCGGGATAGAGTATCACGTCGGGCACATCGTCGCCGGTGAGGTCATAGCTGCCGGGGCCGGGGAAGTACATGCCGGTGAAGTCCTGATCGATCATATTGCCGCATTTCCAGCGCATAAGGTCGAACCAGCGGCGACCCTCCTGCACCATCTCGATGGCGCGTTCACGGCGGATCTCAAGAATGACGCCGGTGTTCTCGCCGGTAACATTGGAATAACCTGTAGTGGCACTCATCAGATAGTGGTCGGGATTGGAGTTGGCGTCGGCCATATAGAGCATACCTGTCATGCCTGCGCGGCGGCGGAGCTCATTGATGGTCTTGTCGATGTCAGCCTGCGCGAGAGTCCCGAGTTCGGCTTTTGCCTCTGCGAGGTTCAGAAGGGTCTCTGCATAGCGGAATTCAGGGAGGTCGCAGCTTGTGGTTTCGTTCATATCCATGTCGTAGCTGCCCATGCGGCTTTCGGTCACGAACTTGATGGGCTGATAGCCGGTGTGCGAAAGCGTCAGGTCAGGAGCGAGAATTTCCGTAGCGCCTTTTCGGTGATAGCCCAGGCCGCGGACGGACTGCTGCAGACGCGGGTCACGGTTCTGCATCTCCTCTTTGAACTGGTAGCGCTGCCATCCGGGACGGTCGGTGAAACGCGTTCCGTCTTTCATCAGATATGTGCAAACGAACTTGCGCGTATAACCGGGTTTACCCTGAGTCGGCACGAGTGTGAACGCGTTGGCGTTGTGCTTGATGCCGAGGGCCTGATCGTATTTCACGGCGAGGATATACTCATCTTTGTTAGCATCCTGAGCGTTGAAGAGATTCATGTAATCCTCCTCGGGTTTGCCGGTGGTATAGAGCTTATAGGAACCATACTGGCCGCTCATCAGCTTCTCGGAAGCGTCGACACACTGCTCGAGATAATATCTCCAGTCGTGGCCTTCGAGGTTGATGCCATGATATTTGCGGAACGTACCCTCGAAGAGGCAGAAATTCGACTTGAGGGCGAGAGCTGCGCCCTGCGTTACTCGGTAGGGTGCGGATGCCTCCTTCTTGTTATTGGGAAGGTGCTCGATGGCGTAATCGATATCCTCGAGCATCTTGGTCATGATCAGCTCGCGCGAATCGCGGGGAGCATAGAGCTGCGGGTCGGTGGAGTCGAGCTGGCGGTCGATCCATGGCACATCGCCGAAACGCTCCACTTTCTGGAAGTAGAAATAAGCGCGGAAGAAACGGGCCACAGCCGTGTATTTCTCCACAGCCTCCTTATCGGGGCACTTGTCGATATATTCGAGCAGAGTGTTGATTCGGCGGAGTACACCCCACGACCAGCCGCCTCCCGAGTTGGGCACCGAGCGGGCGTTGCCTGCGCGAAGCAGTGTGGAGAGCGGAGCGGCAATCATGTCGTCGCCCTGATCGTCGAATCCGGGGTTGCCTCCCTCGCTTTGGGTGAGGACTTTCGGATAGAAATAATTGCTGAAGAGCTGAAGGTCGGTTTCGGTCTGGAAATAGTCGTCGAGACCTATCGACGCTTTAGGCTTCAGGTCGATGGCATCCTCGCAGGATGTCGCGGAGAACATCAGAAGAGCCGCCACCGGTATATATAATAGTTTCTTATTCATCGTATTGGAATTTGAGATTAGAATGTAACGTCAAGACCGAACATGAAGCTCTTCGACCAGGGGTAGAACATGTTGTTCGATTCGCCGCTGTGCGAACCCATAGCCTCGGGGTCGATATATTTCGAGTTCTTTTTCAGAGGCGACCAGTAGCAGAGGTTCTCACCCGTGAAATAGATGCGGACCTTCTCCATATAAGCCTTGCGGGTCCATTTCTGCGGAAGTGTGTATCCGACAGTCAGGTTCTTGAAACGCAGGTAGCGGAGGTTCTGGATGTAGCGGTCGTTCTGGAATCCGGCCTTAAGATAACCGCCGGTGGACTGATAACCCATAGCGCGGGGGAAGTAAGCGTCGGGGTTATCCTCGCTCCAGATCTTGTCCTTGAAATCGGTCGGGATAAAGGAGAGGTAAGACCAGGAATAGCATCCCCAGAAGTCGTACATGTGGCCGTTCGGGTAGCGGTAATGGTTGCCCGTGCCCTGGAACTGAGCGGAAACGTCGAACCCGAAATAGCTGAAGTTGGCGCGGAAGCCATACTGCAGGTGCGGGTTTTTGTTGCCGTATTTATAGCGGTCGCCGGGGTTGTCGACTGTATTCTTTCCGACGCCGATCTTGCCGTCGCCGTCGAGGTCGACGAACTTCACGTCACCGGCCTGCCAGCCGGAGCCGACATATTTCGACATATCGTTGTAGCTATGGTCGATGCGGGTTGTATATTCCTGAGCCTCGGCATCGGTCTTGAAGTATCCGTCGGTCTTGTATACCCAGACCTCACCAAGCTCCATTCCCTCGTAATAATCCTTTGCGAAGGTCTTGTTGGGGTTGTCGTATTTGGTGATGGTGCTCTTGTAGTCGGAGAGGTTGAAGCCTACGCCGTAGGTGAACTTGTTGCCCCAGAGAGTGAATGCGTCGTTCCAGTTCAGAGAGATCTCATAACCTTTGGTGCGGAGGTCGGCCACGTTCATCTTCGGGGAATCGGCGCCGTATACAGCCGGGAGGGCTATACCGTCGGCGAGCATGTCTTTTGTGTCTCGGATGTAGAGGTCGACTGTAGCGGCGAGACGGTTGTTGAAGAAGCCGAGGTCAAGACCAAGGTCATACTGATATGTCTTCTCCCATGTGAGGTCGGAAGCGATCGGGGACCCGAGTGTGGCGTATGCGCCGTAGTTGGCACCTTCGTTGAAAGAGTAGAGGTCGCGGTTGTCATCGCCGTCGAGCATAGCCGTTCCCACCTTGCGGAGGAATGTGTAGTAGTCGTCAACGTTCTGGTTGCCGAGCGTACCGAAGGAAGCACGGATCTTACCGTTGCTCCACCACTGCTGGAGGGGTTCGAAGAATTTCTCCTCGCTGAAACGCCAGCCGATGGATCCGGAGGGGAAGAAGCCCCAGCGGTGACCGCGGGCGAAGCGTGAGGAACCGTCGTAACGTCCGGAGAGCTCTACGAGGTATTTCCCCATGTAGTCGTAGTTGATACGGCCGAAGATACCCTGCAGCGAGTATTGGTTCTGACCGCCCTCAACGCCTGTCACAGTGTTACCCTTGGCATCGGTTCCGACGAGGTCGAAGTCGTTGAGCTGTTTTGTAACGAGGTTGTTTCCGTAGGCGTAGACACGTTTGTAGTTGCGGGTCTCATAGTTGTAACCGGCCACTACGGTGAGGTTATGGTCTTCGTTGAATGTATCCTTGTATGTTGCGAGTCCGTTGACAGCGTAGTAGTTGAATGTTTTGATATTCTCCTGCAGACCATCCTCGCCTGCGCCGGTCTTATAGTACTCCATCGGTCCGTCGGGATATACGCGGTAGGGGAGTGTGGAGCGGCGGTTGGTGTTGCGCTCCTGATTGAAGCGGTAGGTGAAGTCCGCGCTCAGTGTCAGCTGAGGAATGGGAGAATAGTTGACGTTGGTGCGGTTGGTGAAGTCGGTCTTGCGCTCAACACCGGGGCTTGTGCCCTGCATGAAGAGGATGTGGCGTCCGTTTGCCAGTTTGTTGCCCTGATAGGGTGACTGATAGATGTAGGAGCCGTCGGGGTTGGTGAGCGGGTAGCAGGCGAGTGCGTGACGCGATGAACCCTGCATTGCGCTCTCCACGAATCCCTGATAGTTGTAGGTCGAACCGTAGAACGAAGTGTTGTTGCCCACGGTGATCCATTTGTTTACGGGGAATTCCACTCTTGCGCGGAGGTTGTATTTCTTGAACTTGTCGCCGTTGATCTTGATGATACCGTCGTTCACGTTCAGACCTCCCGAGAGGAAGTAGCGGATTTTCTTGTAGCCGCCGCTCAGCGAAAGGTTGTGCTGCTGCGAGAAGTATTTGTCCTTATAAAGGCTATGGTACCAGTCGGTGTTGGCATAATATTTCCAGCGGCGCTGTCCGCCTACAGTCTCCTCGATAACCCAGGGACGGTCGGGGTTCTCTGTCTTGTCGTTTACGCGGGCGAGAAGCTCCTGCATATCGTTCTCATCATATTTGATATACTGGCTGCCCTGTGCGGGAGTATAGAATCTGTTTACCAGATATACCGACCAGTAACCTGTACTCTCATAATCCTTGGAGGTGGTAGGCTCCTGCCAGCCGAAGCGGCCGTTGTATCGTACGGTAGCCTTGCCGTCGGTCTCGGAACCGTTCTTGGTCGTTACGAGGATCACACCGAATGCGGCGCGCGCACCGTAGACGGCGGCTGCCGAAGCATCCTTGATGACGGAGATGGACTGAACGTCGTTGGGGTTCACATTGTCGATTTCGCCGATGGAGCCGTCGATCAGCACGAGGGGAGAACCGCCGTTGATGGAGGCCTCACCACGGATGTTGAGCTTGGGCGACGAACCGGGAAGACCGGAAGTGGTGGTCACATTAAGACCGGCCACGGAGCCCTGGAGCATGTTGGAGATGGTTGCTGCGGGACGGTCCTCGAAGCTCTTGCCGTCGACCGATGCCACGGCACCGGTGAGGTTCACCTTCTTCTGCGTGCCGTAACCGACAACGACCACATCGTCGAGCGTCTGAGAGTCCTCTTTGAGAACCACCTTGACATTGCTCTGGTTGGCGGCCACTTTCACTGTCTGTGGCTGATAGCCGATGAGGGCTATCTTAAGCTGGGCGGCGCCTTCGGGCACCTGAAGCGAGAAGTTGCCATCGATGTCGGCCATACATCCCGTGCGGGAGTTGACCAACATAACGCTTGCGCCGACCAGCGGTTCGCCCGCTTCGTCGGTGATGGTGCCCGTCACCTGGCGTGTCGCCGCCCAGGCGGGGAGGGCTGCCAGTAGGGTCACCATCAAAAGAATTAGTCTGCTGACTTGTTTCATAAGGTAGGTATTAGTGAAGTAAACGTGTTGTTTCAGATTGAAGTCGTTTAAAAAAACTCCATTGGTTATTTTATGCTGATTTTATAGGAATCTGCAATTTTTGGATATCCGTCGGAGCCTTTGCCGTCGATGAATTTCATGGGGCGCTGCATCGTCTCGGTCCAGGTGTGGCCGAATTCGTCGGTTACGGAGATCACGAGGTCGGTGTCGGCATCTGGAGCCGTGGCCTTGAAGAAATGATGACGTTTCTGAACGGTTCCGATCGGAGCGCTTTTTGCGGAAGCGTCGGCCTTGTCGAAGCGTTTCACGGTGTGGGCCACCAGCTGCACGGGATCGTAGGCGCTGACACGGGTCACGGCGAGCTGCTGACCGTCGGCGGTCTTCACACTCACTTTCCAGCGCGAGTTCATGCCCCATACGTTTATGAGCACTACATTTTTCTGACTGCCGTCATAATCCTGAATCATCTTTCCATATTCGGCCGAGAGTGCGGCGGGCACTTTGCAGTCTGCTCGCGTCACACTGACCTCGTTGAGGTCGTAGGCGCGGAACTGGAAGCTTTCCGGTTTGCCGGCGCATTTGTAGATCCATTTCATCTGGTTGCCCGATACTTCCCATACGCCGTAGCCGGCAGGCGTGCCGTCGGTGGCCTGGAGGAATCCCGGGGTGAGGTTGCCGCTCCACCACCAGTCGGAGCAGAGGGCGGAGAGGTTATGCTCGTAGATGTTGCGTCCGGCGGTCACTGCATCTTCCGGAACAACGTTATAGCTGCGGTGGGTATGGCCGGTGACATAATGAACATTGTAGCCTTCGAACGCGGAGAGAACCTTGTCGGCGTCGGCCATTGTCTTGGAGAAGCCGGAGGCGTTCTGGCTCCAGTCGTGGATAGGCACGTGCATTGTTACTACGATGGGGGTGGATTTGTCTACATACTGAAGGTCTTTGGCAATCCAAGCTAACTGGGGGTCATAGAGCTTTCCGCATTCCATGATATCGTCGCCGCGGTTGTTTTCACCTCCGTTGAGCACATATTTCGAGGTGTTGATATTGTCGAGCACCACATAGTGTACGCCGCCGATGTTGAAGGAATAATAGGGGGGAGCGATGTTGACGCAGAAGGGGTTCTTGGCACCCGAACCTCCGAAGAGTCCTGCGCCGTTCATGTCGTTGTCATGGTTGCCGATCGTATGATAGATCGGTATCGAAGGAATCTGCTCGTTGATAGTCTTTGCGTAGTCGGCGAGGTTATATTTCGAAGAGTACCAGTAGAGGTCCCAGGTCATGTCGCCGAGCGTGATGCCGTAGACTTTGCCGGAGAGGCTCTTCGCATAGTTGTTGATGTCGTTCGAAACGGCCTTGAACTGCGCGAGGTCGTTGTTGACCGAACGGTTGGCAACGTGCATATCGCCCATGAAGATGAGGCGATAGTTTGTCTGGTCTGCTTTCTTGAATTTAAAGGAGTGGTTCTCCGGAGCCGCGCCGCCGATGAGCGAGCGGTAATGGTCGGGGAAAACTCCCTTGCGGTCGGGCTCGTAACCGGAAGGAATGGAGACGAATACGTATCCGTTCTCCTTCTTCGAGGCGAGCTGATAGATACCGTCGGCATCGGTGACGGCGCATTCCACGCCGTCGCTGACCACGACACCGGCGAGGGGACCCTCTTCCGACTCAACGACGCCGTAGACAGTGGTTTCCGGCTTGAGGTCGAAGGAGTGCTCCACGATGTTGATCACTATCGAGCCCAAGAAGACACGGTCGCGGTCGCCGCGCTTGACATGCATCCGGTATGTGCCGGAAGTGAAGTTCGCGGGGAGGTTGAAAGTGAAATGATCGTCGGTGGCTTCTGTAATTGTGCAGGCAATCAGGGTACCGTCTTTTTCAAGGTAGATAAGGTCGGAGGATTTGATTGTTCCGTTCTGCTGGGTAATTGTGCAGGGTTGTCCTTTGACCACATCCACAGATGCAGGGAGGGTGATTTTGATTTCAGTGTTGTCGCCGGAATCGGGGGCGTCCGGACCGTCGTCTTTGGAACATCCGCACGCGATGACCCCCAAGGCCATGATAATCAGCGCGGGACGCAATAGACAAATCAGTTTCTTTGTCATAATGGTAATTCTGTTAATTCTAAGGTTAGCATTGCGCCGTTTCCGACGCGGCCTTTGTTATTGTTGTGGATTAGCTATCGAAGTATTTAACCTTTAATATGATATGGCGTGAGACGAACTTTCGCCTCCCAAATATTTTCGGTAAATTTAAGATAAAATTTCGTTTAGTGCAAATTTTTGCAAAAGAATATTTCGTTTTGAAAATTTTAAGTAAAATTAATATAAAAAATGAGCTGCCGTCAATCGTCCTTCACCACGGTTCGCACGTAGGGACATGCCTCCGGCATGTGTCAGAGAGGGTGTATATCGCAAATCCGCGCACAACCTCGGGCTAACGCCCTCGGCTGTACGCGGTTAACAGGCCGTGCTGTCGCTCCGCGACAATCTTTCTCATTGATACGTGCCGGAGGCACGTCCCTACGTGCGCGGCATGATTGTATCGCGCAGTATACTATTTGATGTAGGTTTCGAGGGCGGAGAAGGTGCCGTCGGGGACGATGGTGATGCCGCGGGCCGAGGCGGGAATGAGGAGGGTGTTGCCGTGGCGGAGCTTCTGCAGGCGGTCGCCGCAATGGATTGTGGCTGAGCCTTCGGTGGCGATTATCACCACGAAAGTGTCGCATTCGCGGTAGTCGCGCATCAGCTCATGGTCAACGCGCAGCAGGTTGGTGGTGAAGAACGGGCTGCGCACAAGGTTCACCGGTATATCCATGGCGGGAGTATATTCCACCTTGTTGCCGGCTGTGTCGTTGAAGTTTATGGCTTCGCGGGCGAGGGCCGTGTGGAGTTCGCGCTCGTTGCCGTTCTTATCCTTGCGGTGGTAGTCGTAAAGGCGATAGGTGGCGTCGGAGGTCTGCTGCACCTCGGCTACGAAAACCCCTTTGCCGATGGCGTGTACCCGGCCGGCGGGTATGAAATAAGTTTCGCCCTTGTGGATGGTATTGAAATTGAGCACATCCTCGATCTCGCCGGTCTCGACAAGCCGCTCGTAGTCGGCCGGGTCGGCGGGATGGCGGAAACCGTTGGCGAGGCGTGCGCCCTTCTCGGAGCTGAGCACGTACCACATTTCGGTCTTGCCGTTGGGCTGACCGTGGCGTCGGGCAATCTCGTCGTCGGGATGCACCTGCACGGAAAGGTCCTCTCGCGCGTCGATGAATTTGATAAGCAGCGGGAAGCGATTGCCGAAGCGGGCGAAGTTCTTCTCTCCCATGAGCCGGGCTCCATATTCATCGATCAGGCGCCTGAGGGTTTTCCCTTTGTCGGGGCCTTCGGCCACCACCGATTCGGAACCTTCGACTCCGGAGAGCTCCCAGCTCTCGCCGATTTCGGTGAGATCAGTCTGAATGCCTTTGAAGCCGGCGATTTTATCGCCGCCCCAGATAGTAGTTTTCAGTATCGGATTAAATGTCCACATATATATTAGATTTATTTCTTCGGGGAACCTTTGGAAGTTTGAGGCGTTCCTATTATATATTACGAATGAGAACGGGAAAATCCCAATCCGGGAAAAACCGATTTCCAAAATTTTACTGCTATGAACGACATATTAGACACTGAAGAGAGAAAAGAATTACCCGATGCGATGTTCGGTCTTCCCGAGCGCAGGGAGTATCCGATGCCCGACGCCACGCATGTGAGAGCCGCCGAGGCATATTTCCGTTATTGCCCCGAGGAGCTTAAACCCCGTCTGGCGCGCAACATCCTGAAATTCGCCAAGCGTTACGGCGTGGATGTGGAGAGCGCCACTGTGCATGCATATGCCGGAGAGTAAACCGGCAAATATCGAAAGCTTGTTCCTTAAAACTTAAGGGGCGTCTGGGGCTGTTATTGCTTGTCGGGCTCCGGCGGGAATTGCGCGCGGAGCAGGGCTATAGCAAAGTCGAGAATATCATCTATGCCGTCGGCGAGCCTCTGATCGGTGCAGTGGACCTCGCAACCGGGGGAAGGCTCGATGCCGAACTCGGTGGTGCGGTCCTCGCTGTCGTTGATGGGGCATGCCGAGAAGCGCACAGACCAGCCGTTGGGAAGTTCGGAGGAGAAGGGGAGACCTCCTCCGCCGCCGGTGCGGGCACCGACGATGCGCACCTGCGGCAGCGTTTTCATCACGGATACGAAATCGTTGGCCGCGCTGAAGCATGAGCGGTTGGTGAGCACGAGCACAGGTTTGCCGAGATAGTTCACGCGCTTATCGCCGGCCGGATCATATTCCACGGGATAGGGGTCGGAGAATGCATCCGGCGCCGGTCCCGTTTTGTGACGGATATAACCGCCGAGTGTTTTCTCGGTGATGAAGCGGCCCACGAGCGTGCCGATGTTGGAGAGCATTCCACCGCCGTTGTTGCGGATATCTATTATCAATCCTTTTGACTGCGAGAGTATTGCGAGAATATAATCGAGGTTGGTGGCGCTCACCGGCGAAGAGAACGAGGGATAATACATATAGGCTATATCCTCGTCGAGCATCTTATAGCTGATGCCTGTGGTCTGCATATAGTCGAACCCAAGGTAATACTGCTGGAGGGTGCGGAGGTTGAAATCCTGAGGATAGTCGCTCCACCATTTGCGGTAATAACTTGTATCGAAGCGCGAAGCGAGGTTCACATGGCCGTCTTCGAGATGGGCGAGAAGTTCGGAGCAGATCTGAAAAAGCTCGAGCTGGCGCGTCTCCGGAGTGATCTGCGCCCGGTATTGGCGGCAGAGTTCCTTCCAGTCGATATCCTTCTCCTTGAAGAAGCAATAGCGGTTGCCGACAATGTCGGCGAGAGCGTCGAAATTGCCGTAAGGGTCGTCGGCATATTCCGTCACATCGTGGCATGCCGTAAGGCCCGCGAGCGCGGCTATTGCGAGTATTGCGGATAGTATTCTGTTTTTCATACTGTTGGCTTCGGAAATCAATATAATGAAGAGTTGATGTCGGCGCGGCGCTTGATGCCCAGGCCGTGGGGTATGATGCCGATCACGAAAGCATGGCGCCCGACGCGCGTGTCGAGCCCGCAGGCGTGGGAGGTGCCGAGCGCGTAGCGATAACCCACCTCCATGGCCGTGCGTCCGAAATCGAGTTTGAGGGAGAGGAGATTGTCGATTCCGAAATTGTTGCCCCACCAGCCGCAATGGGCGAGTCCGCGGTGGTTGCCGAGATAGATTTCATAGTATGTCTCGCCATACTGCGGGGAGAAGAAGCAGGAGAGTGAAGGAATCCGCACCCGGTCGGAAAGGAGCATCGGGAGTCGGCCGATCTTGAAACGCCATGAAAGAGAGGCGTTGATGTCGAGGCCAGCGGAGGCGAGGGCCGTCACCGGGTTATTGCCGTTGCGGGGGAGGTAGAGGCAACCGCCGTTGATGTCGAGGGAGCCTCCGGCCGTCACCTGCAGCCCGTAGGGGAGTCGCCGGCGCCATTCCATACCCCAGGCGAACATGCCGTCGAATCCTATCATCGCGGCAGTATGGGCAGGATTGAGCATATCGCGCATGTTGACGGCCGCTTCGAAATTCATCACGAGGTTTTCCGGGCTCCACTGCGAGGCTTTCGACCATTGGCCGCTGAAGGAGATGGCCGTGCCTGTATAGCGGAGCGGCGAGAGATAGGTGGAGATGGCTGTGCCGCGCCCGATCTCGAGGCGGTATTGCTGCGTGACGGGTCGCGAAAGCTCTTGCGCACGGGTTGCCGGCGAAGCGGCAAAAAGCGCGAGCAGCGACAGGGCAACAAGATATATCTTTTTAATCATGGCTTTTAAAAATCGAAGTCGAAAAGCGATTTCTCGCTTGATCCGGTTGTTTCGGCAGGTGTTTCTCCGGCATCGTTATCCTCATCCGGTTCGGAAACCATGTCGGATGATTCCGGCTCCTCGGCGGGTTCCTCCTCCGGCTCCGGGAAGCGGGTGGGTTCGAGCTCGCTGACGCCTGCTATCTCATAGGTGGATATGCGTTTACCTTTTGCCTTGAAGCTCTTGACGGCGATGAAGTCCTCCGTCTCTATCTCGAGCGCCGGACGCACCGCATCGTTTCCTCCGAACTCCACGAGCAGTCGGGCGAACGGGGTGTCGGTGAGCAGAATCACGGATGATTCGGGTTCGGCGCCGACGAAGCGCTGTGGTTTTGCAGAAACCTCGAAGCGGAAGCGCTTCAGGTAGGGGAAACCGAGGGAGGCGTCGTTGAGGGCGAGTGTCCATATCTTGTGCGGGTCGAATTTCTCGATGCGCAGGATATTGTCGTCGTAATGGTTGGTGTCGGAATAAGTGGAGGTGAAGAATTCGCCGTCGCGGGTGATTACGAGCACCTTGTCGTCGCCCTGGAAGATGCCGAGGCTTTCGCCGCGTCCGTCGTAGTTGATGCGCAGCACATCGCGGTCGAACCATACCTCGCGGCCGCCGAGGGTGCTTGATCCACGCTTTTCGAGCGTGATGCTCTTGATCTGATATTTGGTGACGAGGTTGCCGAGCGATTCCTTCCCCTTGACGGCGAGTTCCGAGAAGTTTACGAAAAGCTCGAGGTTGCGCGGACGCCTTCCGGACTCGTTGGGCTCATCCTTGAGGGCGACCTTCACGGTTTCGGCTTCGCCGTTGTTGTTGCAGGTGAGCCATTCGATGCGGGAGCCTTCCACGCCCTTTGTGATGTTATATTCCTTGTCGCGCGTCAGGCCGGTGATGTAGAAGCGCTTCATATAGGAGTTTCCGCGCTTGCCGTTTCGGTAGATCACGTTGTAGATGGTGCGTTTATCTCCCTTCTTGAAGACACCTATGTGGATGGCTTTCTTGCCGATATAGAGTTTCTCCTGCACGCGCACGATCTTATAGGTGCCGTCGCGGTAGATCACGAGTATGTCGTCGATGTCGGAGCAAGTGAAGAGGAATTCCTTGTCCTTGAGGCCGGTACCTATGAAGCCTCCTTCGGCGTCGTAGTAGAAGCGTTTGTTGGCTTCGGCCACCTTCGTGGCCTCGATGGAGTCAAAGCTGCGGATGAGGGTGCGTCGCGGGAAGTTGGCGCCATATTTTTCCTTCAAGTGGATATACCATTTCTCGGTGTATTCCACAATATGCTCAAGGTCATAGTTCAGACGCTCAATCTCCTGATCGAGGCGCGCGATCTTCTCGTTGGCCTTCTCGCTGTTGAACTTGAGGATGCGTCCCATCTTGATTTCCCAGAGCTTGATGAGATCATCGTCGGTGACGGCGCGGAAGAAGCTCTCCTTGAAGGGGTCGAAGAGGCGGTCGAGGCGGCGGATGGCTGTCTCCATGTCGGGGGCCTGCTCTACCTCGCGGTCCTTATACATCCGCTCCTCGATGAAAATCTTCTCGAGGGAGGCGAAGAGCTGCTGTTCGCGTGTTTCACCGAGCTTGATGTCGAGTTCCTGACGGAGCATCTCCTGCGTATGGTCTACCGAATAGCGGAGGAGTTCCGAGACGTTGAGGAATTCCGGCTTGCGGTCGCGGATTACGCAGCAGTTGGGGGAGACCGATACTTCGCAGTCGGTGAAGGCATAGAGGGCGTCGATGGCCTTGTCGGAGGATGTCCCGGGAATAAGATGGACGAGAATCTCGGCGGTAGCAGCCGTGTTGTCGTCGACCTTCTTTATCTTAATCTTTCCCTTCTCCATGGCCGAGAGGATGGAGGAGATAAGGGTGGATGTGGTCTTGCCGAAGGGGAGCTCGGTGATGGCGAGCGTCTTGTTGTCGATCTTCTCGATTTTGGCGCGGATCTTGACAGATCCCCCTCGGCCGCCGTCGTTGTATTTGGAGACGTCGAGCAATCCGCCGGTCTGAAAATCGGGGAGAAGGCGGAAGGGACGGTCGTGGAGATATTCGATTGCGGCGTCGATTATCTCATTAAAGTTGTGGGGTAGAATCTTTGATGAAAGGCCCACGGCTATACCTTCGACGCCCTGAGCGAGCAGAAGCGGAAACTTCATGGGAAGGGTTACGGGTTCCTTCTTGCGGCCGTCGTAGGAGGGGACCCATTCGGTGATTTTGGGGCTGAAAGCCGTCTCGATGGCGAATTCTGAGAGTCGCGCCTCAATATATCGCGGTGCGGCGGCGGAGTCGCCTGTGAGGATGTTGCCCCAGTTTCCCTGAGTGTCGATAAGGAGTTCCTTCTGTCCGAGCTGCACGAGGGCGTCGCCGATCGAGGCGTCGCCATGGGGGTGATACTGCATGGTGTTGCCCACTATGTTGGCCACCTTGTTGAAGCGGCCGTCGTCAAGGGTCTGCATCGAATGGAGTATACGCCTCTGCACGGGCTTGAGACCGTCTTCGATATGCGGGACGGCCCTTTCGAGAATCACATAGCTGGCATATTCGAGATACCAGTCGCGGAACATTCCGGAGAGCGCGGTGCGCCGTTCGGAGAGCGGAGTGGAGGATTCGGATTGCGGGGCCGTGGAGTCGGACAGCCGGTCCACAGGATCGAAAGAATCGTTTTGTTCAGACATCAGGAAAGATTTATTTTGCGTAAAGTTAGCAAAAAAATCGCAAATTTAATTTAAATTTGCAGGAATGATGGAAGTAATGGGAGAATGGGACTGATGGGCCTAATGGGAGTAATGGGCCTAATGATTGAGGCACTCTTCTCAAACCACTCTCTTCCTCTTCTCTCAGTCCTCACTCCTCACTCCTCACTCCTATCCTCTCTCTCTTAAATTCAATTAAATTCAAAAGCACTTCTAAAACTATATAATTATGAGCTATTACATTACTGTCAACGGAACCCCTGTCGGCCCCATGAACATGGACCAGATGCTTGCCTATAACATCACTCCGGATACTCCGGTCAGCCGGGACGGTGGCGCCTGGGCACCGCTTTACACTTACCCTGAGCTTATGGAGATGTACCGCCGTTCGGGCTATGCATATGCCCGGGACGCGGAGGTTTCCTCGAAGAAGACAATCTGCGGAATCTGCGCCATCCTTGTGGGTTCGCTCGGCGTGCAGTATTTCGTATTAGGGAAGGTTGCCGGCGGATTCATCACGATACTTCTCAGCATCGTGACGTGCGGGCTCTGGAGCATTGTGACGCTGATTCAGGGCATAATGATGCTCTGCATGAGCGACAGCGATTTCAAGGCCAAATACATGGACTCGAATTCGACATTGCCGCTGTTCTAAAGCAGTTTCTTGCAGATAACGGCTTCGTAGAAGACATAGAGCTTGGTCCCATCGGTTTCCGTCGGGACTTTCTCTTTGAATGATCGGAGGTCGGTGGCACCGGATTCTTCGTAGAGCTTTTTCAGGCGCTCGGCTTCTCCGGGATCGATGAGGTCGGTGAGCGGGAGTTCGCCGGCTATGCTCATCTTGACGAGATGGCCCACGATGGTGGAGAGGGCGAGGTTGCGTTCTTCCATGATCTGCTCGATAGTTTTCCCTTCGCGGTAGAGCTTGAGCGTTTCCCTTTCCGAATATCCTTTCGGACGTTTCGGCTTCCTCTCTTTCGGAATCTTCCTCTTCTTTTCGAGGGTGTTGCCTCCGGCATGTCCTCCCTCTTCGAAGTCGAGCACTGCCAGTGCCTTGAATTTCATGTAGGACCGGGTGGAAAAATGTTCCTGGGCGAGTCCGCGGAGGATATACCGCTTGATGTTGATTTCGAATTCAAGGGCGTCGGCGGCCTTGGCGAGGCGCTGCTCATAGAGCGCGTTGTCGAGCATGAGCGGTGTCTCGTTGCACAACTGCGATATCGGCACGAGTTCTTCGAGGAAATAACGGCAACCGCCGGAGATCTTTTCGATGAAGCGTTCGTCGGCGCCGACGGCGTCGGAGTCGAGGCGGCGGGAGGCATAGAGGTCGGCGAAGCGGTTGCCGACGGCGGCTATCCGCTCTTTCATCCTTTTCTCGGCGTCGCGGTAGCGGTCGAAAAGTTCGGGATGTATAGGAGCCACATATTCGAGCACGTTTCTTGTGAAATCGGAGAAGATTCTCGACAGCGGGCCGAAGTCGAAGAGTTCGCGGAGGAGCCTGCGGAAATATTCATCGCGCAGCATGGCGAGGGTAGACTCATCGGGAGCGGAGGCTTTGGATCGGTCGATGAAGGAGTTTACATCCTTGTCGATTATCACCGCCGACGGGGGCAGCGGCGTTTCGAGGCGCATACCTTCGAGCGAGCGGCAGCGGCTCAGGGCCACATAGAGCTGACCCGGAGCGAAAGAGCGGCTGGCGTCGATCACGGCGCGGTCGAAAGTGAGTCCCTGGCTCTTATGGATGGTGATGGCCCATGCCAGACGGAGGGGAATCTGCGAAAAGGCTCCCTCGCGGCGCCTTGTTATCTCTTTCGTGTCGGGGTCTATCTCATATACGGTGTTTTCCCATTCCACATATCCGGTTTCGATCTCTTCCCGGCCGTCGTCGGGCATCACGGTCACTGTGTCGTCGCCTATGGCGGTGACGGTGCCGATCATGCCGTTGTAATAGCGGCGTTCGGCGCCGGTGTCGTTTTTGATGAACATAACGCGGGCGCCGTTTTTGAGGCGGAGGCGTTCATCGGCGGGATATGAGGATTCGGGAAATTTGCCGGAAACATCGGCATAGAATGTCTGCTCGGCGGTGGGGAGTGCGCTGAGCCTCGTCTCGTTGATGCGGTCGGAGATATGGTTATGGGTGGTGAGGCGGATGGCCTTGTCGTCGTCAGGTTGCTTGCCGGGCGTGCAGAGGGCGTTGAGACGCCCGAGCACGTCGGGGCCGGCGTTGCCGTCGCGCACGGCGTTGAGAAGCGAGATGAAATCGCTGTCCTGCTGGCGGTAGATGGTGAGCAATTCCACGGTGACGAATCCCGCTTCGCGGAGGGCCACACTTTCGAAGAAATACGGAGAAGCGTAATGCGGTCGGAGATATTCCCATTCGTCGGGACGGACCACCGGGGCGAGCTGGCGGAGGTCGCCGATAAGAAGGAGCTGGACGCCGCCGAATGGTAGCTGAGGGTTGCGGAAGCGGCGAAGCATCGAGTCGATGGCGTCGAGCGTGTCGGGGCGCACCATCGAGATCTCATCGATCACGATGAGGTCGATGCTGGCGATGAGGCGGCGTTTCTCGCGGCTGAACCGGAAGAAGCGTTTCTCCTCGCCGAGGAAGCCCTGTCCGGGGATAAAGGGGGAGAAGGGGAGCTGGAAGAAGGAGTGGATTGTCATGCCGCCGGCGTTGATGGCCGCAACGCCTGTGGGGGCGAGCACCACCATGCGCTTGCGCGAGTCGCGGCGCAGGCGATGGAGGAAGGTTGTCTTGCCGGTTCCCGCCTTTCCGGTCAGAAAGAGATTGCTGCCGGTTTCTTCGACAATGCGCCGGGCGAGGTTAAGCTCCCGGTTGATCTGTATCGCCACCTCGGGTTCGGCCGTTATGCCATAGTCGAGGTCTTCGTCCGTGTCATAATTCATGCTCCTAAATTATAAAAAATATTCGGGACTCGGGCACGCATATTTGCAGATTTTGCGGAATATAGATAAATTTGCGCCATATTTAATAGAAACAATATGCAAGTCTTGAAACAAACCGACTTCGATTTCGAAGGTCAGAAGAGTGTGTATCACGGCAAAGTGCGCGATGTCTATGATATCCGCGACAAATATCTTGTGATGGTGGCTACGGACCGCATCTCGGCGTTCGATGTGGTCCTCCCCGAGGGAATACCCTATAAGGGTCAGGTACTCAACCAGATCGCCGAGTTCTTCCTCGATTCCACCAAAGACATTGTCCCGAACTGGAAAGTGGCGGTTCCCGATCCTATGGTGACTGTCGGCTATCGTTGCGAGCCGCTGAAGATCGAGATGATAGTGCGAGGCTATATCGCCGGTTCTGCATGGCGCGACTATAAGGCCGGAGCCCGCGAGATCTGCGGCGTGAAACTCCCCGAGGGTCTGCGCGAGAATCAGAAACTCCCCGAGCCTATCCTGACGCCGACCACCAAGGCCGATGCCGGACATGACGAGAATATCTCGCGCGAGGAGATCATCGCCCGCGGAATCGTGCCGGAGGATGTGTATGCCAAAGTTGAGAAATATGCCCTTGCGCTTTTCGCCCGCGGTCAGGAGATCGCGGCGCGTCACGGCCTGATACTCGTCGACACCAAATATGAGTTCGGTATCAAGGATGGCGAGGTGATCCTTATCGACGAGATCCATACTCCTGACTCGTCGCGCTATTTCTATGCCGAGGGTTATGAGGGGCGTTTCGAGAAAGGCGAGGAACAGCGTCAGCTCTCGAAGGAGTTTGTGCGCCAGTGGCTCATCGCCAACGGCTTCATGGGTAAGGCCGGTCAGAAAGTTCCGGAGATGACTCCCGAATATTGCAACGAGGTGAGCCGCCGCTACATAGAGCTTTACGAGCACATCACCGGTCGCAAGTTCGAGCCGGCATCCGATTGCGGCGACCTTCAGAAACGCATCGGCGACAATGTAGCAGCCTGTCTGGCCAAACTTGATAAATAAGAGCGGAAAGATGGTGAAGCATATAGTGATGTTCCGTTTTGACGGAACGGAGGGCGAACGCCGTGAATGCGGCGAGCGTTTCAAGGCTGCGTTAGAGGCACTCCCCGCGCAGATAGAATGTCTGGAGAGCATCGAGGTCGGCCTCAACGGTAATCCCGCCGAGTGCTGGGACCTCGTGCTGACGGCTGTGGTGCCTACGATGGAGGATGTGGCTGTATATGCCAAGCATCCGGCGCATGTGGCCGCCGCCGGTCTGGTGAAGGGACACGTGGTCGAGCGCGCCTGCGTGGACTATTGCGCCTGACCACGGATATTAAAAATTGACAATAAAAAGATGAGGTTTCCGAGGAAGCCTCATCTTTATTATATATTTTCTTATATTTTCCAGGCCTACGTGCAGGAGGCACGTCCCTACGTGAGGGAGATTAGCGGTGGAGCTTGTTGGGGTCGAATTCGCGGAGCCAGGTGATGGACATGTCGGGATTGACGCGGAGTCCGCCTTTCTCCTCTATGGAGCGCATCTGCTCGGCGCGGACTTCGGCTATCTTCTTCTCCGCCTTCTTCGGGGAGTCGGCCATCACCTTGCGGATCACCTTCGATTCGAGGGCCGCCTTATAGAAGGCAACGCGGATGAATTTCCAGTTCTGGTCGGTGAGATTGTATTTCTTCTGGAGCATGTCGGCCACGCGGTTACCTTCGGCATCGGCCTCTGCGTCGTAGACTCCGCGATAGTATTGCTCGAGCTGTTCGCGGTCGAGCAGAGAGGCGAGTGTGGCCTCGCGCGATTTATTGAGCGTGTTGCGGCTCTTGACGGTGAGCGCGCCGCCGTTGGCTTTCACGGCATCGATAAACATCTTGTTCTCCTTTTTGACGGCTTCGGCCAGAGCTATCTGCTGATTGGCGGTGAGCTTGACATGACGCGCCACCTCAAACACCTGACGCTGAACGGCGGCGGGGTATTCGGCGAGAGCTTCCGTGTCGAGAGTCTGCGCCGCACCGGTTAACGAAAAAGCGAGAAATAACAGTGGAATGATATGTCTAAGTTTTGTCATGGTTAAATATTTGGCTTAATTTGTTTTGTTTTGAAGAAAATCATTATCTTTGTGCAAATTTAGTAAAAACTTTAGAACCTCATCATGATTAACGGGAAAAATTTCAAATATCTTCTTTGCGGTGTGAATGCCCTGGCTCTGACGCCGTTTGCAGCAGAGGGTAAGCCGGCGGAGCAGAAGCGGACCGACGACCGCCCGAATGTTTTGCTGATCGCCGTCGACGACATGAAACCCTGGATCGGGGCGTATGGCGACACCTTGGCGCATACTCCTTCGATGGACCGTCTGGCATCGCGAGGCACCGTTTTCAGCAATGCCTATTGTCAGGTTGCGCTCAGCGGGCCGACACGTTCGAGCCTTATGACCGGCCTGAACCCCGACCATACAGGCGTCTGGTGGCTCATGGGTTCCTTCCGTAAGAACAATCCCGATATCGTGACGATACCCCAAGCCCTGAAAGAGAACGGATATGAGACAGTGGGTGTCGGAAAGGTATATCATCCTCTTAAGGACAAGACGATGAAAGACGATCCCAAATCCTGGAGCCTTCCCTATGTAAAATCGCCCGGCGCCACCTATGCATTGGCCAACGGCCGCGTGGCTACGGAATGCGCCGATGTGCCCGACAATGTCTATCAGGACGGGGTGATAGCCGAGGAGGCAATAAAGACTCTCGGGCGCCTCAAGAAAGGGGATAAGCCATTTTTTCTCGGCGTCGGTTTCAAGAAACCCCACCTTCCGTTCTGCGCTCCTAAGAAATACTGGGATATGTACGACCGCGAGAAGATGCCCGTAGCCGAGTTTCAGGACATGGCCTCCGATGATGTGGAGTATGCCTATCACAACTCGCTTGAGGTGAAGGGCTATTCCGACATACCTCCTTTCGAGAGCTATCAGGACACCAAGCATCTCGACCGGGAGACGCAGAAGCGTCTGCTGCATGCCTATTATGCCTGCATATCCTATACGGATGCCCAGATAGGGAAGGTGCTCGACGCGCTCGACCGCGAGGGATTGACCGACAACACTATCGTGATACTCTATGGCGACCACGGCTACCATCTCGGTGACCACGGCCTCTGGAACAAGATGACGAACTTCGAGAATGCCACGCGCGTACCTCTTATAATATCGGTGCCGGGAATGAAGAAGGGTGTTAAGTCCGATTCGATGGTGGAATTCCTCGACGTGTTCCCCACTGTCTGCGAGCTTA